>ENA-OSAE01000274-OSAE01000274.1-marine-sediment-metagenome-genome-assembly--contig:-NODE-274-length-28922-cov-15.490456_pt1 | contig 28922 bp, 22 predicted proteins | sample MGYA00237870_ERZ529317 | MGnify/ENA primary metagenome ERZ529317 (study PRJEB26369, sample SAMN03142812) | marine sediment metagenome | biome: marine; feature: borehole; material: sediment... | reverse complement strand
CCCGCCGCGGCGGTGCCGCCGCCGGCGCCAGGACGGGTGGCGGGCTCAGGCGGGCCGGACCGTCCGGCGGACCCGCCGGCTCCGCCGGGATGGGTCCTATAGACATCCCTGAGCACCGTCCCAAGGGAGGCGAACGCCGGTCGAGCTTCATCACCGTCTCCGGCCGCGAGATCGCGGCCCTTTACGGCCCTGAGGACATCGCCGGGCTCGACTACGACCGCGACCTGGGGCGGCCCGGGGAATTCCCCTACACCCGCGGAATCCACAGGACCATGTACCGGGGCCGCCTCTGGACGATGCGGCAGTTCTCGGGGTTCGGCACCGCCGAGCAGTCCAACGAGCGCTACAAGTACCTGCTCCGCCACGGACAGACCGGCCTTTCCGTGGCCTTCGACTTCCCGACCCTGCTCGGATACGATTCAGACCACGAACGGGCCCGGGGCGAGGTCGGGCGGCTGGGCGTGGCCGTGGACACCCTCGCCGACATGGAGATTCTCTTCGACGGGATACCGCTCGACCGTGTGTCGACCTCGATGACCATCAACGCCCCGGCGGCTGTCGTCTGGGCCATGTACATCGCCGTCGCCGAGAAGCAGGGGGTCCCGCCCGAGGTCCTGAACGGGACCATCCAGAACGACATCCTGAAGGAGTACATCGCCCAGAAGACCTTCATCTTCCCTCCGGCCCCCTCGATGCGGCTCATAACCGACACCTTCGCCTTCGGGGCGGAGAGGGTCCCGAAGTGGAACACGATCAGCATAAGCGGCTACCACATCCGGGAGGCGGGGGCGACCGCGGTGCAGGAGCTGGCCTTCACCCTGGCCGACGGCTTCGAGTACGTCCGGGCCGGCATCGAGGCCGGCCTCGACGTCGACGCCTTCGCCCCGCGGCTCTCGTTCTTCTTCAACTCCCATATCGACTTCTTCGAGGAGATCGCCAAGTTCCGGGCGGCCCGGCGCATCTGGGCCCGGGTGATGAGGGAGCGCTTCGGGGCCAGAAACCCGCGCTCGTGGACCCTGCGCTTCCACACCCAGACAGCCGGCGTGTCCCTGACCGCCCAGCAGCCGGAGAACAACATCGTCCGCACTGCCTACGAGGCCCTCGCTGCGGTCCTCGGGGGCACCCAGTCCCTGCACACGAACTCGATGGACGAGGCCATGGCCCTGCCCACCGAGAAGGCCGTCAAGATTGCCCTCCGGACCCAGCAGATCCTGGCTGAGGAGACCGGGGTGGCCAACACCATCGACCCCCTGGCCGGGTCCTATTTCGTGGAGAGCCTGACCAACCGGATGGAAGAGGAGGCCCAGGCCTATTTCGACCGGATCGAGGCCCTCGGGGGCGTCATCAGAGCCATCGAGAAGGGCTTCTTCCAGCGGGAGATCGCCGACGCCGCCTACCGCTTCCAGCGCCAGGTCCAGTCGGGGGAGCTGTCGGTGGTGGGGGTCAACTGCTACGTCGAGAGCGAGCCCGGGCGCATCGAGCTCCTCAAGATACCGCCAGAGGTCGAAGAGCGCCAGCTCGAGCGGTTACGCGAGGTCAAGGCGAGGCGCGACCCGGGCCGGGTGAGGGAGGCCCTCGAGGCCGTGCGCGAGCGGGCCCGGAGCAAGGAGAACATGATGCCGGTCTTCCTCGAGGCGGTCAAGGCCTACGCGACGCTGGGAGAGATAATCGGCGTTCTGCGCGAGGAGTTCGGGGAGTACCAGGAACCGGCCATATTCTAGCGTGGAGGAGGACCTCTCCGTGACCCGAGGCAAGGTGAGGGTTCTTGTCGCCAAGCCCGGCCTGGACAGCCACGACCGCGGGGCGAAGGTCGTGGCAAGGGCCTACCGGGACGCCGGCATGGAGGTCATCTACACCGGCCTTCACCAGACACCGGAACAGATCGTCGAGGCCGCCGTTCAGGAAGACGTGGACGTCGTCGCCCTGAGTATCCTCTCAGGGGCCCACTCCGTCCTTGTGCCCAGGGTGGCCGAGCTGCTCAGGGCCAGGGGGGCCGAGGACATCGTTCTCCTGGTCGGCGGCATCATACCCGAGGAGGACGTCCCGGCGCTCCGCGAGGCCGGGGCGGCGGGGGTCTTCGGGCCCGGAAGCGACCTCGACGAGATCGTCTCCTTCACCGTGGCCTGTCTCGAGCGACGGAGATCGTCGTAGCACCGGCCCGAATAGGGGGCTTCGCGGCAACTGATGGAGCTTGTGGAACGACTGCTGGACGGAGACCGGCGCGCCCTGGCGAGGGCGATAACCCTCACGGAGAACGAGGACCCCCGAGCCGCCGAGCTGGCCCGGGCCGTCTTTCCTCACACCGGACGGGCCAGGACGCTCGGGGTCACCGGGCCCCCGGGAGCCGGCAAGAGCACCCTCGTCGACGGACTGACCCACCTCTACCGCAGGTCCGGCCGGCGTGTCGGGGTCGTGGCCGTGGACCCGACGAGTCCCTTCACGGGCGGGGCCATCCTGGGCGACCGCATCCGCATGCGTCGCGGGGCCGCCGACCCGGACGTCTTCATCCGGAGCCTCGCCACACGGGGCCATCTCGGAGGCCTGTCCTGGCACACCGGGTCGGTGGTCCGCCTTCTCGACGCGGCCGGGTTCGACACCGTCATCATCGAGACCGTCGGGGCCGGCCAGGCCGAGGTCGAGGTCATGCGCTACGCGGAGACGACCATCGTCGTCATGGTCCCCGGGCTGGGAGACGAGGTGCAGGCCATCAAGGCCGGCATCCTCGAGATCGCCGACGTCATAGCCGTGAACAAGGCCGACCGGGAGGGTGCCGACAGCCTGGTCAGGGAGCTCGAGATGATGCTGGAGCTCGGCGGGAGGAGCCGGGGCGGCAGGAGCGGTGAGGCCTGGACCGTGCCGGTGGTCAAGACGGTGGCCACGACGGACGAGGGGATGGAGGACCTCTTCGCCGCGGCGGAGAGGCACCGTGAGCACCTGGCGTCAACGGGTGAGCTCGAGGCCTGGCGGACGCGCGAGCTGGCCGCGGAAGTGACGGGCCTCATCCGCGACCTCGTCGGCCAGAAGGCCCAGGCGTGGGCGGAGACGGCGGGTGCCTGGGAGGAGACCCTGGCGCAGGTCGCGGCCAGGAGGATGGACCCTAGGACGGCCGCCGACACCCTGGTCGCCGAATTCCTGGCCTGCGCCCGGTCCGGGTCGGCCGAGGCTGCAGGCGGCGGTCCGGCAGGGGAGATCTCGGGCGGCTCCGGCCGATAGCGGGGACCTCCGGAGACAGGCGCGAGGACGAGGAGAGGGAAAGGGAGGAAGTCCTGATGCTGTTCTCACCTAGTGAAGAGCACGAGGCCATCCGGCGGCGGATCAGGGAGCTGGCGGAGAAGCATTTCAGACCCAAGGCCGCCTACTGGGACGAGACGCACGAGTTCCCGGCCGAGAACCTCGAGCGCCTGGCCGAGGCCGGGTTCATCGGGATGAACCTGCCTGAGGAGTACGGCGGGGCCGGGCTCGACATGCTCTCCCACACCATCTGCGTCGAGGAGATCGCGCGGTGCTGCGCGACGACGGCCGTCATCTTCGAGGTCCACAACACCCTCCATTCGGAGACCGTGGCCAGGTTCGGGACCGAGGACCAGAAGAGGAGGTACCTTCCTGACCTGGCCTCAGGGAAGAAGCTGGGGGCCTTCTGTCTCACGGAGCCGGAGGCCGGGTCTGACGCGGGAGGGCTGAAGAGCACCGCCGTCCTCAAGGGCGACCGCTACATCCTCGACGGCCAGAAGTGCTTCATCACCAACGGGGGCGTGGCAGACCTCTACCTCGTCTTCGCCCTCACCGACCGGGAGAAAGGCACCCGCGGCATCACCTGCTTCATCGTCGAGAAGGGGACCCGGGGCCTCACCTTCGGCAAGCCCGAGGACAAGATGGGCATCAAGGGGTCGGCCACGACCGACGTCTTCCTCGACAGCGTCGAGGTCCCCGTGGAGAACCGTCTCGGACAGGAGGGCGAGGGCTTCAAGATCGCCCTGTCCGCCCTTGATGCGGGGAGGCTCGGCATCGGCGCGCAGGCCCTCGGCATCGCCCAGGCGGCCTACGAGGCGTCGGTGGCCCACGCCAAAAGCCGGGTCCAGTTCGGCAAGCCCATCGCTCAGCTCCAGGCCATCCAGTGGATGATCGCCGACATGGCCACCGACATCGAGGCGGCCCGCTTGCTCCTCTACCGGGCGGCAGAGCTCTACCACCAGCCGGGCCGGCACTCGGCGGAGATAGCCATGGCCAAGCTGAAGTGCGCGGAGACGGCCATGCACCATACGACGAAGGCCGTCCAGATTCACGGGGGCTACGGCTACATGCGGGAGTACGGGGTCGAGAGGCTGATGCGGGACGCGAAGATCACCGAGATATACGAGGGGACCTCGGAGATAATGCGTCTCATCATCGCCTCCACCGTCCTCCGGTAGACCCTCGGCCTGCCCGCCTCACGGGGTGAGCAGGGTCTCCCAGACGCCGTAGGCGCAGGTGAGGAGCCTCGGGGCCTGAGGACGGGTCCGGAGTTCCGCCCGGAGCCTGTCGATGTCGAACGGGGTCAGGAACACGGGGTGGTCGTAGTGGACGGGGACGAGCACCTCGGCCTTCAAGGTCTCCGAAGCGGCCCGGGCGAGGTGCACCTCGTCGAGGAAGGGCCCTTCCGCCCGGCGGGTGGACGGGTTCATGAGCATGCCCCCGCACGAGACGACCGCGGCGTCGAAGGGCCCCTCCGGGAAGCTCCCGAACTCCGTGTCACCGCTGACATACACCGTGAGCTCACGGCCGCCGCGGGGGGTGTCGACGGCGAAGACGAACCCCAGCATGGGGCCGCCGCAAGGCATCACCCCGTAGCGCTCGGGCCGCCCGGCCAGCTTGGCCGCCACCCTGTCTCCCTCCGTGCCGGTGAACCAGTGGGCGCCGGGCACCGGACGGAACCTCACGCCGGGGGCCAGCTCCTCCCATAGGCGGGAGGCCTCCGCCGCGGGGGCCTCGAAGGCCCGGTCCAGGGGGTCTTCCGGCTCGGGACAGGCGAGGAGCCGCTCCTCGTCCAGGCCAAGGACCTCGCGGCAGGTGCGCACGACGGCCTCGCTGCCGACGATGGGGGCCCGGAGAGCCGCTGCGAGCCTCTCGACCGTCCGGAGGTCGAAATGGTCGAAGTGCCCGTGGGTGATGAACACGTAGTCAGGCCGGTGGGCGGTGAGGAACTCCTCGACCGTCGGCGCGTGCGGGTTGACGCACTTCTCGTCGAACCAGGGGGGATAGTCACCGGGCTTCGAGAAGGCGGGGTCGACGAGGACGACCGTGCCGGCCAGGTCGAGGCTGAAGGACGGCCCACCGTGCCAGCACATGCGGACCAGGGCTCGGGAACCCACGCGTGGACACCTCCGGGGAGAACGTGAACGGCTTCCGGCGTGGGGAGTTCTCATCTCGGGCCCCGCTTCCCTTCACACCGGGCCGCCTGTGCGGCGGCGGCATGCGGCACCCGCGCGGACCCTCGGTCCGGGTGCTATAATAATCGGCGCCGCCGCGGGCCGGCCGTGAGGAAGGCCGCCGGTGAGGCCCGCACGGGCCTGCCGACCGGCGGTCCGCGAGACGAAGGGAGGGTCCGGTGTGCGCCGCGACCGAGCCATCGAGCTCAGACCTGCCCATATCCGGGCCTTCCTGTGCCTGGCCGAGGCGAGACACCTTGTCCGGGTCCTGGCCGACCGGCTGGGCGGGGACTACCTTTGGCCAGGGTTCGACGTGACCCGGGTCCCGGTCATCTTCTACCGCGACGGTTCCGAGGCGTTCCTCCTCCAGCACCCGGACCCCCCGGACGAGTTCGAGAGGGTCCGCATCCCCGTACCGGGTCTTGAGAAGACGGACTTCCACTACCACCGGGGCCCGTTGCCCTATCTTCCCGCCGTGAGAGAGGTGGAGGTGGGCGGTGTCCGGACCGCGGCCCTGCCGCTGTCCGTTTTCTCGACCGCCGCTTCTCCGGAAGCCTTGACCGTGGGTCTGGTCCACGACCTGTTCCACGTTTTCGCGGCGTCCCTCGGGCTCGAGGCCGCCGACCTCCGGGTGCTCAGCCGCTACCCCGAACTGGACCCGACCAACAACGCCCTGGGGACCCTGGAAGGCCTCATCCTCCACGAGTTCCTGACAGGTGCGCTCCGCGATTTCCTCGGCGGCGTCCCGGGTCCCGGTCCGGCGCCCGGCGGCAGGGCGGAGCCTGAGCGGACGGCCTACGAGTTCTGCCTCGTCCGCCGCGAGCGCCGCGGGCCGCTGGAGGACGAGGTCATCGACTACGAGCAGCAGCTTGAAGCGAGGGAGGGTCTGGCCCGCTACATCGAAGTCAAGGCCCTCATAGGCGCCGGGTCGCCCGGGTACGAGCCGAGCCGGGCCTTCCGGACGCTGTCGGGGCGGGACACGTACTCGCTCGCCCCGGAGCTCGTCCGGAGACGGCTCGACCGGCTGCGGGAGATCAACGTGAAGGCGGCCGGGGCGGCCTGGTGGCGCTTTTTCGACACCGGGATGGCCATCGGCCTCTTCGCCGACCATGTCGAACCGAGATGGAAGTCGGAGGTCGCCCGCGGGGTCACACTGGACTCGGTCGTGGAGCGCGGGGTGAGGTTCCTCGGCGACCCCGGGGACGACAGAGAGCTGGACCGGCTGAAGGAGAGGTACGATTTTGACAGCCGTCTCGAGGCGGAGTGGGCCTTCAGCCGCGACGAGCGCCGCCGGAGGGACGGCCTTCTCGCCCGCCTCCTCGGAGCCGAGGGGACCAGGTTCACGTTCGACGTCAGCGACCTCATCCCGGAGGAGACGTGGTGGGACTCGGGACGCTTCACGATGGTCTGGGACCCCTCCGCCGTCGACACGGTGTCCCGGAACGTCCGCATCCACAAGCGGGGCCTCCGGTTCAAGGGCTTCGGGACGGACCTCGAGTTCAAGGACCTGCCGGTGGTGGAGGACCTGAAGCACCGCCTGTTCCACGTGAGCGTCCCGGTCAAGGGGGCCCTCAGTCTCGAGGGAGACGGGAACCCGTTCTCACTGGGCCTGGGAGCCGAGTTCGAGGACGGCCTGGAGGTGCGTCTGCCCGGGGTTCACGCTCGGGCGCGGAGCGGCTACGTGAAGAACCTCGGTGAGACCCTGTATATAAAGATAACCCGCTGAGCGGGTGTCATGTCGTGATAAAAAAAGTGGTCGGAGTGGGCGGATTTGAACCGCCGACCTCCTGGTCCCGAACCAGGCGCTCTAACCAAGCTGAGCCACACCCCGACCAAGCCTTGAAAAGGCGAAGCGCGTCTTTATCTTAAAGAACGTCGCCTCGCGGTGTCAACCGCTCACGACGCACGGTCGGTGCGGACTCGGAGCGGACTCGGGAGAGGAGTCACAGGAAGGGCATGACGGCACAGGGGAACATCCTGGACGTCCCAGGGCTCATGGTGGGCCATGCGCAGGACCTGGAGGCGTTGACCGGGTGCACGGTGGTGCTCTGCCCGGACGGGGCCGTGGCCGGGGTCGATGTCCGGGGTTCGGCGCCCGGAACGCGGGAGACCGACCTTCTCGACCCGGTCAACCTTGTCGATGTCGTCCACGCCGTGCTTCTGACCGGCGGGAGTGCCTTCGGCCTCGACGCGGCCGCGGGTGTCATGAGGTGGCTCGAGGAACGGGGGCACGGCTTCGAGACGGGAGTGGCCTCTGTGCCCATCGTCCCGGCGGCCGTCTTGTTCGACCTGGCCCTGGGCCGGGCCGACCGACGGCCCGACGCGGCCATGGGCTACGAGGCCTGTGAGGCGGCCGTCGCCGGACCGGGGACGCTCGCCCAAGGCAACGTAGGAGCAGGCACGGGGGCCTCGGCCGGAAAGCTCCTGGGCCAGGGGCAGGCGACCAAGACGGGCGTGGGGTCCGCAAGCCTGGTCAGCGCGAACGGCGAGGTCGTCGTCGGGGCCATCGTCGCGGCGAACCCGTTCGGCGACATTCGGGACCCGGACGACGGGTGCATCCTCGCCGGCGCCCGCGACCCGGCCCGTGGAGGCTGGCTCGACACCGCCGGCGCTCTCACGCGGGGCGCAGGTGGTGGAACGGCCGCTCTGGGGACGAACACGACCATAGGGGTGGTGGCGACGAACGCCGCCCTGACGAAGAGCCAGGCGCGGAAGGTGGCCCAGATGGCGCACGATGGCCTGGCACGCACGGTGAGCCCCGCGCACACCATGTGGGACGGGGACACGATCTTCGCTCTCTCCTACGGGCGGTCCCGCGTCGCGGCCGACCCGAACGTCGTCGGGGTCATGGCCGCCCGCGCGGTGGCCTTGGCCGTCCGGGAGGCCGCGCTCCGGGCCGAAGGGCTCGGAGGCCTGCCGGGAGCGGCCGACGGCGCCGCGGACGAGGGGGCCGGCCGGGAGCTGCGTTGACAGGCATCCCGCCCGGGACTATAATTGCGCCGCGTCCTCGAGTCGGCTCCACCCGGGACGCGACCCTGTGCCTTTCTGTCCCGGCCGGTCGGCCCGGAAGCGAGAAGAGGGGATATCTTGCCGGGTGTGGACCCTTTGCATTTGAAGGTCGCCCTTGCCGCGGCCGCCGTCATCGGGCTGGGCCTCGTCTTCCGCGCCAGACGGCTCTATGTCCTTGAACTGCTTCTGGTGCTGTCCCTTGTGGCGGGCCTTGTCTGGTACTTCGGCTACGAGAACCCGATTGTCGGCGCCCTGAAGCAGGGCCGTGACCTGCAGGGCGGGACGCGTCTCGTCCTCCAGGCCGTGCCGACCGAGGAGAGCCCTGTGACGCCGGAGCGGCTGACGGCGTCGGTCGAGCTCATCCGGGAAAGGGTCGACAGGCTGGGTGTGGCCGAACCTGTCATCTACCAGGTCCCGGCCAAGGGCCGCATCGTCGTCGAACTCGCCGCCGTGAGCCGAGACGAGGCCATGGACATCGTCCGCATCTCCTACCTCACCTTCAAGGACGCCGAGGGCAACGTCATCATCACCGGCGACGACCTGGTCAGGGCGAGGGAAGAGCTCGCCCCGGACCGCACCACCGCCATGGTCCACCTAGAGCTCACGCCCGAGGCCCGAAGACGGTTCGCCGAGGCGACGACGCGGATCTACAGCGGGCAGTCGTCCTCCCGGCAGATTTTCATCTATCTCGACGAGGACCTCGTCCAGGCCCCGGTGGTGCAGGCTCCGAACATAGAGGACCCCGTCATCGAGGGCTACGCCTCGCTCGAGGAGGCCCGGCGCATCGCCACCATCCTGAACATCGGCGCCCTGCCCGTGCAGTTCGAAGTCGCGGAGGTGCGCGAGGTCTCGGCCTCCCTCGGCGCGGAGTCCGTGCGCCGGAGCCAGACGGCGGCCGTCATCGGCATCAGCGCCGTGGCCCTCCTCATGGTCCTGCTGTACCGGAGCGCCGGCCTCATCGCCGTCTTCGCCCTCTCGGTCTACGGTCTCCTGGTCCTGGCCGTCCTGTACCTGACGGGAGCGGTCCTGACCCTGCCCGGGGTCGCGGGACTCGTTCTGGGCGTCGGGATAGCCGTGGACGCCAACATCATCATCTTCGAGCGCATAAAGGACCACCTGCGCCTCGGGCGCACTCTGCGGGCCGCGATCGAGAGCGGGTTCAGGGCGGCCATGCGGACGGTCATCGACGCGAACCTGACCACGCTCATCGCGGCCGCGGTCCTCTTCCACTACGGGACCGGCCCGGTGCGCGGCTTCGCGGTCACTCTCGCCGTCAGCATCCTGGCCAGCATGGTCACGGCGGTGTTCTTCAGTCAGTACCTGCTCCGCCTGGTCGTGGACTCGGGGCTCGTCCGCAGGGCCTCGGTGCTCTTCGGCGAGAAGGAGGTCGGGCCCAGTGCCGCAAGGTAGGAAGAAGGCCCGGCGGCCCGGAGGCCGGGCTCCGGCCGGGCCGGCCGAGGAGCCCAGAGGGACCGTTCGGACGGTCCGGCAGGCGTTCGGGCTGGTCAGGGTGGGGTCGATCGACTTCATCGGGAGGCGGAAGTGGTTCGCCGTCCTCTCGGCCGGACTCATCCTGGTGAGCCTGGTCTCCCTGGGACTGCGGGGGCTGAACTACGGCATCGACTTCACGGGAGGCAACTCCTACCGGCTCGAGTTCGGGCGGCCGGTGACAGACGCCGACCTCAGGGCGGCCCTCGGGCGGGCCGGGGTGGCCAAGGTCTCCATCACCATCGACCGCGACGATCCGACGCACGTCGTCCTGAGGACCCCCTACCTCGACGAAGACCTCGAGAAGTCGGTGCTGGAGGCTGTCAGGGCCGAGTTCGGGGACTTCGAGACCGCGCCCGGCGACCTCGTCACCCCGACCATCGGGCACGAGCTCCTGCGCGATGCGCTCATCGCCACCGTCCTCGGCTGTCTGGGCATCTTCCTCTATGTCTCCTTGCGGTTCGAGTACCGCCTGGCGGCGGTCGGCATCGCGGCCCTGCTTCACGACACGGTCATCACCGTGGGAGCCTTCTCCGTCCTGGGGCTCGAGGTCAACACTCCCTTCCTGGCCGCCGTCCTCATGGTCATGGGCTACTCCATCAACGACACCATCGTCGTCTTCGACCGGTTGCGGGAGAACCTCAAGCGCCGCGGCCGGGAGACACTGGCCGAGCTGGCCAACCGGTCTCTGAACGAGACGTTCGTGCGGTCGGTCAACACGTCGGTGACCGCCCTGGCGGCCATCGCGGCGGTCTACTTCTTCGGCGGGGTCACGACGCGGGATTTCGCCCTGGCCCTCATGGTGGGCATCATCGTCGGCACCTACTCGTCCGTCTGTGTGGCCACTCCGGTCTGGCTCTGGTGGCGCAGCCGCGACGAGCGGTCCCGGCGGATGTCGAAGATGGTCGACGGGAGGAGGAAGGTCAGGGTGTGAGGTGGGCTCACGCCCGGTCCGGCCCCGAGAGGGGCTTTGTTTTTTCTGCCAGGGTTTCCCCTGGGGCTTCGGGTTACACTAGTTGCCGCCCGGAGCGCGGGGCCCGCCGCGCGGACGGGGCTTGGAGCGCACTCGCGGGAGTGGTCCCCGATAACACGTGCCGCACTGGAGCCGATTCGACACGCGGGAAACCAGAGGCTCTTCAGAGCCCTGGAACTCTCGATACTCTCCACCCTGGTCGGGCTTCCCTTCCACGTCCACGCCGAGGGTCTCAGGGGCACAGGCAAGACGACCATCATCCGGGCCTTCCGTCGGCGGCTCCCCCGCATCGAGAGGATCAAGGACTGCGTCTACAACTGCCTGCCAGCCGCCCCCCACTGCCCGGAACACCGGGACCTCTCGGCCGAGGAGATCAGAGCCATCGGGACCGAGTGGGTCCCCATGCCCTTCCGCGAGATATCCCACTCGGCGAAGATCGGGACGGTGGTGGGGAGCATCGACCTCGCCCGGATGACCGGGAGGGACCCTGAGGCCGCCATCCTGCCGGGCACCATCGCCCAGGCCAACCGAGGCATCGTCTTCGTGGACGAGATAAACCGTCTCGCCGACACGGCCCCCGAACTCGTCGATGTCCTTCTCGACGTCATGGGGACCAAGCCGGGCCGCCTCCAGATCGAGGAGACAGGTCTTCCCTGCGTGGAGATCACGAGCTCGGTCTCCGTCTGGGCGGCGTCCAACCCCGACGAGGACCCGGGGCCCCTGGAGGACATCAGGAAGCAGCTCTCCGACCGGTTCGACCTCGTCATCACCATGGAGCGCCCGACAGCCGTGTCCGACGTGAAGGAGATCATCAGGAGTTCGAGCGAGAGGCTCTGGCGGCAGGCCGCCCTTCTCCTGCCGACAGGGCCCGGGGGCGGGGTGTCGGGAGGTCCGGAGGTGTTCGCGGAAGGGTCGGACGAGGAGCACGGGGGCGGACCAGAGGTTCCCGAGTGGGAGGGCCTGAGAAGGGCCCTGGGGTCGGTCGAGTTCCCGGGGTCGGTGGAGGAGGTCATCGCCTCTCTCTACGTCGACTTCGGCCTCGAGAGCCTGCGGGCCATCGAAGCCATCCACCACGGGGCCCGCGTCCACTGCGTCCTCGAGAACAGGCGGGCCGTTGCCTTGGCCGACGTTCTGGCCGTCGCGCCCGGTGCGCTCCAGCACCGCGTCGACGTCTCGACCTTCGCCAGGGTCATGGACTACCTGACCGAGAAGCTCTCCGCTTCCCCCGAACGGGAGGCCGCCGGCCGCCGGAAGGTCCCCGAGCCTGGAACGGTGGCGGCGAACGATGAGACCCGCCGTGCCAGCGGACCGGGGGACAGGGAGGAAGGTGAGGAGGCCGTCGCCGGCCTGCGCACGCAAGAGGAGCCCGTCGCTTCCACCCAGACCCCGGGCGGAGGTGACGGAGGACACGCCGTGAAGGGCTGGTCCTTCGTCCGGTCCCTCCTCGGCATGGGGCGCGCCCGGACCGCCCACGGCGGCCGCGAGGGAGGGACCGGCCCGGAGGGGGCGGCAGGCTCCCGGGATGCCCTGGTCCAGGGCGGAGACCGGGGCGCGGGCGCCTCGCCGGAAGCGTCCGTGTGCCACTCCGCCGGCCGGCCCGCACCGCACTCGGCCGAGGATGCGGTGGTGGCCCCGCCCAGCCGAGCGCGTCCGCTGGCGGAGATACTCCTCGAGATGGAGTCATCGACATGCGCCCCTCCGGGGCCGAGACCGTACTGAACGGCAGGCCGACGGCTGCGGCGCGCCTGGTGGCCGAGATGACCCGTGCCTTCGAGCGCGGGGAGGGCTACCGTTTCGGTGAGAGCGCGGTCGTCTCCCGGCGGGTGCACCTTGTCACCAGCGCACGTCCTGCGGAGGTCGACATAATCACGAGCGCCGATGCGGGTCGGGTCTTCTACGGCCGGCGCTCCAGCGACCAGATCGTCCACCTCGACATCTTCCACGAGGTCGCCCGTGTCGATCACCGGGCCATGGCCCGGGCGGTGAGGGACGCGGTCGACCGGTACACGCGTGAGGCTCGGTCGACCGCGGGAGGACCGGAGCAGGGTGTCGTCGGGTTGGCCGGGAGGCGCCTGGCGGACTATGTGGACATTCAGACGGCGACCGGCGGGGGCCGCATCACGGGTGGCCTGGGCTACGGTCAGGGGGACACCCTCCGGCGGGCCCACCTCACACACGTCCACCTCGCGTTCCTCGCGCACCAACGCGACTATCACCTGGTGCCCCACCTCGTCCTGGCCGTCGAGGCTGAGCTCGGGCGGCAGGGCTGCGAGATCCGACGTCCGGACCGCCTGAACCATGTGTCAGGGCGGGACGGGGAGACCTCCCTGGACCTTTCGGACTATGCCTCCCTCTCCGACTCGCTCCTTCGGGAGCAGAGGCACGACTGGTCGTCACCCGAGTCCGAGGGCCCCCTACCGGGGGTGAAGGCCTCGTACCTGCGGGGAGTCCTCGACCTCGCCGACGAGTTCGGGGGGGTCGACGAGCTCGCGGAGATCCTCGACATGCTCGACGAGCGGCCGACCTGGTCCCAGCTTCACAAGGCGCTCAGAAACCGCGTCCCGGTGAGCCAGGTCCTCTCCCGCCTAGAGGACGAGGGGCTCCTCGAGTCTGAACGCGGCCTCTACAACCTCACCCGCGAGGGGCACCTCCTTCATGACTTCGTGACCACCCACCGGACGGACATAGAGATGCGCTTCAAGATGGCCCTCCGCAAACTGCCTTTCAGGGGGCGGCCGACCAAGAAGCCCACCGTCCCTACGACGGGGTCCTCCTCCACCGGGAGGGGCCCCGTGGCCGTCAGGAGGACCGTACCCTCCGGGGCGGGGGGGTGGGTCGGCGACCTGGCCGTACCGGAAACCGTCGTCAGGGCCTGCCGGCGCCGGATGGCCGGTCCTGCGGCGGGTCCGCTGCGCCTGGAGAGAGGCGACCTCCTGGTCCACCCCCGAAGGAGGCTGGGACCGCTAGACATCTGCCTGGTCATCGATGCCAGTGCGAGCATGGCCGGCCCCAGGATGCGGGCGGCCAAGTACCTGGCCCAGCACCTCCTGCTCTCCACGCGGGACAGGGTGGCCGTCGTCGTCTTCCAGGAGCGCGACGCGGAGCTCGAGGTCCCCTTCACCCGTAACTTCCAGGAGGTCGTGCGCGGCCTGAGGAGGATCAGACCGCTGGGACTCACCCCCCTTGCCGAGGGCCTCGTCAGGGCCTGCTCCTACATCAAGGAAGAGCGGGCCAAGGACCCGCTCCTCCTCCTCATCACGGACGGGATACCGACCGTTCCCTGCTGGACGATGAACCCTGTGGCCGACGCCCAGACCGCCGCCCGCGCTCTGGCAAAGGAGAAGGTGCGGTTCAGTTGCATCGGGCTCGAGCCCAACCGCGGCTTCCTCCGGGACCTGGCCGCCGCCGCCAGAGGGACCCTTCACATCGTCGAAGAGCTGGAGAGCTCCCTGCTCAGCGAGATAGCCCACAGCGAGCGACGCCGCTTGAGGCTCTGACCGCTTCGTCGCCCTGAGCGGTCGGGCGCCGTCGGCCGAGGAGGATTTTCCGCCCGCGGAAACGAAAGCCCGGCCGGGGGTGATCGCCCTGTACTTCGTTGCGGCCCTTCTTGTCATGCTCCTGGTCGTGGCCGTCTTCGCCAGTCAGAACGTCCACCTGGTCGACGTCAACCTGCTTGTATGGCGCTTCTCTTGGCCCCTGGGCGTCATCGTCCTGGCCGCGACGGCCGCCGGTGCCGTCGTGGTGGCCCTGTTGGGCCTTGTCCGCCAGGTCGGGCTGAGTCTCCGCATCCATGACGCGCGCGGCCGCCTCCGCAGGGCCGAGACCCGGCTCGAGTCGGTAAGGACCGAGCTGGAGAAGGCCAAGGCCGCTCTGTCCCGGAAGGAAGAGGAGCTCTCCGCAGCCCGGGGCGAGATAGCGGCCCTCAAAGAGCAGCTCGAAGAGCTCCGGAAGCGTTCGGCCCCGGAGGGGCCGGTCGCGGCCGGTGCGGCTGAAGGAGGTCCGCCCCACGGTCCCGGAGCCCGCCGCGGTTAAAAGGTGGCGGGTGGCCCGCCCGCCGGCGGGGGCGGTCACCACCCTTTCCTCGGAGCTCGGGATATCCCGCACTCTGGCGACGGTCCTGGCCAACAGGGGCCTTGTCCGGGCCGATGACGCCAGGGCCTTCCTCGAGCGGCGCCCCGGAGCTCCGGACGACCCGTTTCTCCTGGAGGAGATGGACCGGGCCGTCACCCGCCTCCTGTCCGCACTGCAGAGCGGTGAGCGCGTCTGCGTGTACGGCGACTACGACGTCGACGGGCTCACGGCGGCGGCCGTCCTCGTCACCGTCCTCCGGGAGGCGGGGGCCTCTGTCACCTGGTACATCCCGTCCCGGACCGCCGAGGGCTACGGGCTCAACGCGGAGGCCCTCCGCCGCATCAAGGCCGGGGGTTCAGACCTCGTCGTCACCGTGGACTGCGGGACCACGGCCGTCGCCGAGGCGGCTCTGGCCCGTTCGCTGGATCTGGGACTCATCATCACGGACCACCACACGCCGGGCCCCGTCGCGCCGCCGGCGGACGCCCTGGTGAACCCGAGAAGGGCCGGGAGCGGCTACCCCTTCGAAGACCTCGCCGGGGTCGGTGTCGCCTACAAGCTCGCCCAGGCTCTAACCGCCTTCCTCGGCCGGGCGGACGGGGACCGCCTCTGGCGCGGACTCGAGGACCTCGTGGCCCTCGGGACGGTCTGCGACGTGGTCCCTCTGACGGGGGAGAACCGCTTCCTCGTGTGGCGCGGCCTCGAACTCTTCTCGCCGCCGACCCGGGTGGGCCTGGCGGCCCTCGGGGAGGTGGCCGGGCTCGACGGTGCGGCGGCCACGACCCGGCATCTGGCCTTCGGCTACGGGCCCAGGCTCAACGCCGCGGGGCGCCTCGGCGACGCCGAGCGGGCCCTCCGCCTCCTCCTCACGGAGGACGAGGAGGAAGCGCGGCGCCTGGCGGCGGAGCTCGACCGTGGCAACCGGGAGCGGCAGGCCCTGGAGGCGGCGATTCTCGAGGAGGTCGTCGAGCGGGTCGTCCGGGAGGTGGACCTCGAGACGGAGCGGGCCATCGTCCTGGCCGGTCGGGGATGGCACGAAGGGGTCATCGGCATCGTCGCCTCACGGGTGGTGGAGAGGTTCGCACGGCCGGCCCTGCTGGTGGCCCTCAACGACGGCGTGGGGCGGGGCAGCGGCCGCAGTGTCCCAGGCTTCGACCTCGTCTCGGCCCTGGCGGACTGCGCGCACCATCTGCTGAGGTACGGAGGGCACCGGATGGCGGCCGGCTTCGAGATCGGGGAAGACGCCTTCGAGGGTTTCTGCCGCGAATTCCTGGCCCTGGCGCGCGAGAGGCTTGGGGACGGCGACCTCGAAAGAGAGGTCTCTGTGGACGCTCTGGTGGAGCCAGGCCTGCTGGCCGCGTCGGCCGAGGAGCTGGCCCGGGAGATGGCCCTCCTCGAGCCGTACGGGACGGGCAATCCCGAGCCGGTCCTGGCCGTGGGTGGGGTGCGGTTCTTGTCCGTCCGGCCCGTCGGCTCCGAGGGGCGCCATCTGCGGGCCCGGGTGGCGGTGGGGGGGCGCGTCTTCAGCGCTGTCGGGTTCGGTCTCGGCCGCCGTGCGGCGGACCTCAGCACGGTGGGCGGTCCGGTCCACATCGCCTTCCGACCGGCCTGGGACGAGTGGCAGGGCGAGCGGAGGGTCGAGCTCAGGCTTCTGGACGTGTCGGTCGAGGGTCCCGGGCCGCAGGGGGACCCGGTCCCGGGCTAGACCGGGAAGAGCCGGCAGCCATGGGCGGTGTTCTGCGATTCTTTTCGTGGTGGAGGGGTCCGGATTGCTGTCTTGTGAGGAACTGAAAGCCAGGATAAGGGAGGTCCCGGACTGGCCGGAGCCGGGAATCAGCTTCAAGGACATCACACCCCTGCTCAGGGACCGGGAGGCCTGGCGGGCGGCGGTCAAGCGGATGGCCGACCTCTGCCGGCCGTTCCCGGCGGAGGCCATCGTCGCACCGGAGGCGCGGGGGTTCATCGTGGCCTCGGCCTTGGCCTACGAGATGGGCCTCGGCTGGGTGCCGGTCCGGAAGAGGGGCAAGCTTCCGGCGGCCACCCTGGCCAGCGAGTACAAGCTCGAGTACGGGGCGGATGTCCTCGAAATCCACCGCGACGCCCTCAGGCCGGGGGAGAAGGTCCTGGTCGTCGATGACGTCCTGGCCACGGGCGGCACGGTGGCGGCGACACTGGACCTTGTCCGTCAGCTCGGGGCCGAGGTCTCGGCTGTGGCTTTCCTCATCGAACTCACCTACATCCCCGGCCGGGAGAAGCTGGCCGGCTACGAGGTCGTGTCACTGCTGAAGTACTAGCCTCGACCTAGCCCCTGACGAACGCGTTGGTCTTCTTCTCCCGGCTCACGGTGGTGCGGGGGCCGTGGCCGGGGAGGATGACGGTCCGGTCGGGGAGGGCGTAGATGACCTCCCTGATGGACTTCTCGAGAGTGTCCCAGTCGCCGCCCGGCAGGTCGGTCCTGCCGACCGACCCGGCGAAGAGGGTGTCGCCCGAGAAGCAGAGGGAAGGGGCCTCTGGTTCGCGGTCGAGGAGAAGGCACACGCTGCCGCGGGAGTGCCCCGGGGTGTGCCGGACGACGAACTCGAGGGTGCCGGCCTTGAGGCGGTCACCGTCGGCGAGTTCCCGGTCCGGAGTCACCCTGGCGGCACCGCCGGCTCCGGGCAGGAGCGCGGAGAGGCTCACGAGCGGGCTCTTCAGCATCCCCGCGTCTTCTTCGTGGACGAGGACCGGGGCACCCGTGGCCTCCCTGAGGGCCGCGTCCGCGCCCACGTGGTCGACGTGGCCGTGGGTGTTGACGATGGCTTCGACCTTGAGACCCTCTCTCCGGATGAGGTCTATGATGCGGTGGGCTTCGGCTCCGGGGTCGATGACGAGGGCCTTCCCTGTCTCGGGGCAGGCCACGATGTAGCAGTTGGCCTGGAAGGGGCCGAGGGCCATCACCCAGATGCGGGGCTCGGAGTCTTTGGCTTCTCGGTCGGTGGTCGGCAAGGCGGTTCCTCTCCCTCTGTTCTAGAACTGCTTCTGGCTGTCGAGAAGGATGGTCACCGGGCCGTCGTTGGCTATCTCCACGACCATCATGGCCTGGAACTCGCCCGTGGCGACCTTGAGGCCCCGGCTCTCGAGCTCTCGGACGTACCGCAGGTAGAGACCTTCGGCTTGCTCCGGCGGAGCCGCAGCCGCGTAGCTGGGCCGGCGCCCGCGGCGGCAGTCACCGTAAAGGGTGAACTGGGAGACGACGAGCACGTCGGCCGCCGGGCCTTCCCCCGCCCGCCCGGCCGCCTTGAGGTCGAGGAGGGACAGGTTCATCTTCCCCTCGGCGTCCGGGAAGATCCTGAGGTGGGCGGTCTTGTCGGCCAGGTAGACGGCGTCCTCTTCCGTGTCCGTCGCGGCCACGCCCAGGAGGACGCAGAGGCCTCTCCCTGTCTCCCCGACGACCCTGCCGTCGACCGTCACCCTGGCCTCGCGGCAGCGCTGGACCACGGCTCTCAACCTGTCGACCCCCCCGGCTCGCCGGAGGCCCGGCTCACGCTGAAGACATCGCGTATCTTGGAGAGCTTCTCCTGCAGGTGGCGGAGCTGCTCGAGGCTCGATATCTCGAGGACGAGGTCTATGGTCGCCGTCCTGGACGCGTCGGCCCGCGCGCTCACCGAGCTGATGTTGGTCCGTGTCTCGGCGATGGCGTTGACCACGTCTGAAAGGAGCCCCGGTCGGTCGAACGCACTCACGACCACCCCGGCCAGGAAGGTCTGGGCCACGTCGTCGTCCCAGGCCACCTCGATGAGCCTCCCGGCGTCGGCGGAGAGGTGCCTGATGTTGGGACAGTCCACGCGGTGGACCGACACGCCGCGGCCACGGGTGATGTAGCCCACGATGCTGTCCCCCGGCAGGGGGTTGCAGCAGCGTGCAAACCGGACCAGCACGTTGTCGACCCCGCGCACCCTCACCCCGTCCACGGGCCGCCCGTAGGGCTGGGTGAGCCGCACGCCCTTCATGACCTCCTCGGCCTCGGCCACGGTGGCCTGCCACTCTTCGCGCTTCAGCTCCTCCTCGAGCTTCTGTGCGACGTAGTTGGCGCTGATGCCGCCGTAGCCGATGGCGGCGTAGAGCTCCTCGACGGAGGTCAGGCTGAACCGGCGGGCGATGTCCTCGAGCCAGTCGTCGCGCAGGGCCTCCTCGCGCTGGAGCCCGTGGCGCCGGAGCTCCTTTTCCAGGAGTTCCCGGCCGCGGGTGATGTGCTCCTCGCGGCGCTCCTTCTTGAACCACTGCCGTATCTTCTGGCGGGCTCCGCTGGTCTTGGCCATGCTCAACCAGTCCCAGCTCGGCCCTCCGAGCTGCTTGGAGGTCAAAATCTCGACGATGTCGCCGTTCTGGAGCCGGTGGTCGAGGGGCACTATCCTGCCGTTGACCTTTGCCCCCACGCACCGGTGCCCGATGTCGGTGTGGATGCGGTAGGCGAAATCTATCGGCGTCGCCCCGGCCGGGAGTTCGAGCACGTCCCCCTTGGGGGTGAACACGTAGACCTCATCCGAGAACAGGTCCAGCTTCAGGCTCTCCATGAACTCCCGGGCGTCGGGAAGGTCGCGCTGCCACTCCAGGAGCTGGCGGAGCCAGGAGAGCTTGTTCTCGAAGTCGCGGTCTGTCTCGTGCCGTCCCTCCTTGTAGCGCCAGTGGGCGGCGATGCCGTACTCCGCCGTCCGGTGCATTTCCCAGGTGCGGATCTGGATCTCGAAGGGCTCTCCCGCGGGGGAGATGACCGTGGTGTGGAGCGACTGGTACATGTTCGGCTTGGGCATGGCGATGAAGTCCTTGAAACGGCCCGGAATCGGCTTCCAGAGGCTGTGGACGATGCCGAGTGCGGCGTAGCAGTCACGGATGGTGTCGACGATGATGCGGATGGCCGTGAGGTCGTATATCTCCGAGAAATCCCGCCCCTGCACGTACATCTTCCGGTAGATGCTGTAGAAGTGCTTGGCCCGTCCGGAGATGTCGGCCTTTATGCCGGCCTCCTCGAGCTTGGCCTCGAGTTCGGAGATGATCGCCCGGGTGAACTCCTCCCTCTCGGCCCGCTTCCGGGCGACCATGCCCACGAGCTGCTGGTAGCGCTCTGGCTCGAGGGTGCGGAGGGCCAGGTCCTCCAGTTCCATCTTCATCCGGTACATCCCGAGCCGGTGGGCCAGCGGGGCGAAGATGTCCAGGGTCTCCCTTGCCGTGATGCGCTGGCGGTCGAGAGGGAGGTGGGAGAGGGTCCTCATGTTGTGCAGGCGGTCGGCCAGGCGGATGAGCAGGACCCGGATGTCCCGCGACATGGCCAGGAACATCTTTCGGAGGTTCTCGACCTGCTCGTCTTCTCTGGACCTGTACTGGATGCGGCTGAGCTTCGTCACACCGTCGACGAGGAGGGCGACCTCCGCGCCGAACTCGCGCCTCAGGTCGTCCAGGGCGACGCCGGCGTCCTCCACGACGTCGTGCAGGAGAGCGGCCGCGATGCTGACAACGTCGAGCTCGAGGTCAGCCATGATGTGCGCCACGGCCAGCGGGTGTGACACGTAGGGCTCGCCCGACAGCCTCCTCTGGCCCTGGTGGGCCCTTGCCGCGTAGGCGTAGGCCCGGTCGACCAGGGAGACGTCGGCCCCGGGGGCGTACTCCAGTATCCGGTTCTTGAGGGCCTCCAGGTCGGACAAGGCTCCTCCCCCGCACCCGAAAGACCGGACTCCGTGTCCTGCGTCCGGCCGCGGTGCCGCCGCCGGCGCGGCCCCGCTGTCTATTACTCTACCAGGGTGTCGTGCTCATGTCGAAAGCGGCCGCTAGAACGTGAGGACCCGCGGCAGGAAGTCCAGGAGACCGAGGACCGCGGCCGAGCCCCAGGCGCTCCGCGTCCGGTGGAAGAGGAAACCTATCACGGCGAAGGTCAACAGCAGGGTCACCAGACCCCCGACGACCGACGTCGGCCAGGTGACCGGGTTCCCCGGGGCCGGGATGAAGCCGGGCAGGAAGTAGACGAGGGCCATGACGAAGGCCGACCCGAGCCAGCCGACCCAGCGGCCGAGGTGGCGCTCGAAAGTGGTCTGCACGAACCCGTGGTAGTAGAGGGCGCGGACGAGGCCGATGAAGCCGAAAGACCACACGGCCTGGCCGAGGACGGCGATGACCCGGACGCTGCGGAACCCGCTCGGGAAACTGACAGCCCCGCCCACGGTGGCCAGGAGGCCGAGACTGGCTCCCACGAAGAGGACCCGGGCGAGATTCCGCCGGGTCAGCCCCAGGTAGGTCGGCACGTCCATCCCCACGTACTCGAGCCAGTACACGACGAGGACGAGAGCGGCCACGTGGTAGATGACGACCGCCTCGGAGGCGAGCCGGGCCGCGTTCACCATGAGTCTCACCAGGATGTCCCCGAGGAGGACGAGACCGATGAGGGTCCAGTCCCATGACGCCGGATGGGGGGAGCGCCCGCGCAGGTGCCGGGGCTGGGGCCTCGGGTGGAGGAGGTCTATGGTGAGCACGTAGGTGAGGGCGACGAGGAGGAAACTCACCACGCCGAAGGCGATGAGGGGTCCCGACAGGACCGGCGTCTCGAGCCCCTTGGGTGAGAAGACCGAGCGGAACGGGAACTCGTTGGCGAACGTCACCTGGACCCGCTCGGGCCGGCTCACGGTGAGGGTCACCGTGGGGCCTTCGATGAAGGTCACCCCTCCGAAGCGCTCGGTGCGGAAGTAGGCGGACACCGGCGCCCCCTCGGTGAACCGCCTGGTCTGGCCGAAGACCATGACCAGGTTGGGGTCCCGCTTCACATCCCTCAGCACGGCCTTGGCCTCCGGGAGGTGGATACTATAGGCGTGGGAGACCTCGGCCGAGGCCAGGTCCTTTATCGCCTCGAGCTCCTGGTAGGTGACAGGGAGATAGCAGCCGTCGACCCGGTCGGTGAGGGTCGTGGCCCCCGGGGTCCCGACGAGTTCGGCGAGCTCGTCCGCCGCCGACGGGGCCACGTTGAAGATGACGGTCCCCGAACCGGTCAGAACCGCACCTGTGACCTGGCCGCTCGAGTACACGGGCACGATGGCCCCGCCGTTCTCGTAGACGAGGCGCACGTATAGGCCGTCCAGCTCCAGCGACCGGAACGTGTAGGCCTCACGCGTCACGTAGTCCTCTCTGAGGTCGCCCACCGAGCCGGGCTCGGCCAGGAAGAAGAGGACCCCGAAGGTGCCGACGACGACGACGAGGGCGAGGGCGATGAGGACGTAGCGGAGGGGATGCCGTGTGAGGTCCAACACCTTCAGCAGGGGAAGGATGTGGCGATGGAAGCTGAAAGGTCTTGAGGGTCTCGGGACCACGGGTGCGGCCTCCTGTGGAGGTTTAGGCTCGAACACCGCAGAAGTTTCTAGGGCCGGACACCCATTCCTGCACCTATCTCGCCTTTCGTCGTGAGGGTCGGCCGGGCGCCGCGCCGCGGCGCCCGAGGGGCCGGGCCTGGTTGACAAGCCTGCCGGGCCGCGGCTAGAATGCGGGTATCCCCGGAGGGGGGTGGCCTCGACGCCGGGCTTCAAGCGCCCTCGAGGCACGCAGGACATCCTGCCGGAAGAGGCCGAACGCTGGCGCCGGCTGGAAGCTCTGGTCCACCGCCACAGTGCGGCCTTCGGATACGGTGAGATACGGACCCCCGTGTTCGAGGAGAGCGAGCTCTTCATCCGGACGGCCGGCGCCTCGTCGGACATCGTCCGCAAGGAGATGTACACCTTCCGTGACCACGGGGGGCGCCTCCTCACCCTCAGGCCGGAGGGAACGGCCGGGGTGGGCAGGGCCTACCTCGAGAACGGCCTGGCTTCGGCGCCTCAACCGGTGAAGCTGTGGTACCTCGGGCCGATGTTCCGGTACGACCGCCCGCAGGCCGGGCGCTACCGCCAGCACACCCAGTACGGCATCGAGATCTTCGGCGCGTCCTCGCCCCTGGCCGACGTCGAGGTCATCCTCGTCGCCCACGACCTCTTCGAACGGCTGGGCCTGACGGACGTCGTCGTCCACCTCAACGACATCGGGTGTCCGCGGTGCCGTCCCGCCTACCGCGAGGCTCTCGTCGGCTACCTTGTCTCGCGGGTCGACCGGCTCTGTGCCGACTGCCGTGAGCGTCTCGCGAGGAACCCCCTCCGCATCTTCGACTGCAAGGACGAAGACTGCCGCGGGCTCCTGGAAGAGGCGCCTCTCAGCGTGGAGTATCTCTGCCCGGAGTGCCGCGCCCACCACGAGAGGGTGGAGGAGGGCCTCACGGCCTTGGGCATCCCGTTCGTGGAGGACCCGAGGCTCGTCCGGGGGCTGGACTACTACACCCGGACCGTGTTCGAGACCGTCCACCAGCCCCGGGATACGGGGACGGACGCCGGCCGGGCGGAGCGCGTGCTCTGCGGAGGGGGGCGCTACGACGGCCTCATCGAGGAGCTCGGCGGCCCGCCCACCCCCGGGGTGGGCTTCGGGATGGGCCTGGAGCGCCTCCTGGCGACAGTCGCGGAGCAGGGGCTGGAGCCGCCGCAGGCGGTCGGGGAGAACAGGGCCCTCGTCTTCGTGGTCTCCCTCGGGACCTCGTTGGCCGCGGAGGGCTTCCGGCTGGCCCGGGCCCTGCGCCGGGCGGGCTTCGCGGCGGTGAACGACCTCCTGGAGCGGAGCCTGCGGGCCCAGCTCAAGGCGGCCGACCGCGCCGGGGCGCGGTGGGCCCTGATCGTCGGCGAGGAGGAGGCCGCCCGAGGTGTCGTCACCGTCCGCGACCTCCGCTCGGGCCGGCAGGACGAGGTGCCCACGGGCGACGTGGTGGAGGTGCTTTTGCGTGAGGTCTGAGACCAGGGGAGCGGCCGCCGCCGGCCTGGGCGGCTGGAAGAGGGACTGCTGGGCCGGTGAACTGCGTGCCGCCGACGCCGGCCGGGAGGTCACCCTGATGGGCTGGGTCTCCCGACGCCGTGAGCACGGCGGGGTGAGCTTCATCGACCTCAGGGACCGGTCAGGCCTGGTGCAGGTGGTCCTCTCCGGCGAGCTCGCGGCCTGGGGGGCTGGGCTCAGCCCCGAGTCGGTCGTGGCCGTCCGCGGCCGGGTGGCTCTCAGGCCCGAAGGGATGGCCAACCCCGAGCTCCCCACGGGCGAGGTGGAGGTCGCCGCCAGCGACCTCAGGCTCCTCAACCGTGCGAAGACACCTCCCATCTACACCCGGGACCTTGCTCCGCGTCAGCACGGTGCCGGCGGCGAGAAGGGGAGCGCGTCCGCGGGCGAAAGAGACGCGGAGGGAGAGACGGGCGAGGCGATGCGTCTGCGGTACCGGTACCTCGACCTCCGGCGGCCGCGCATGCAGGCCAACCTCGCCCTGCGCCACCGCATGGTCAAGGCGGTCCGTGACTACCTTGACGCCCGGGGGTTCTGGGAGGTGGAGACCCCCTTCCTCACACGCTCCACGCCCGAGGGGGCGCGGGACTACCTTGTGCCGGCCAGGAACGCCCCGGGGAAGTTCTACGCCCTGCCGCAGTCGCCCCAGATATTCAAGCAGCTTCTGATGGTGGCCGGTGTCGAACGCTACTTCCAGGTCGTGCGCTGCTTCAGGGACGAGGACCTCCGGGCCGACCGCCAGCCGGAGTTCACGCAGATAGACATCGAGATGTCCTTCGTCGAGCCGGCCGACGTCGTGCGCCTGACCGAGGGCCTGATGGCCCACATCTGGCGGGAGGTCCTGGGGGTAGACCTTCAGACCCCGTTCCCCCGGCTCGACTTCGCCGAGGCCGTGGCTTCGTACGGCACGGACAAGCCCGACCTGAGGTTCGGGATGCGCATCGCGGACCTGACCGCCGCTCTGGAGGGCTGCGGGTTCCGGGTCTTCGGGGAGGCCGCCCGAAGGGGTGAGGTCGTGCGCGGTCTGGCCGTTCCGGGCGGAGCGGCGGTCTTCAGCCGCAAGGACCTCGACCTCCTCACCAGGGAGGTCCAGAAGTTCGGGGCCAAGGGCCTTGTCTGGGCCGCCTTCGAGCCGTCGGGCGTGCGGTCCCCGGTGTCCAAGTTCCTGACCGGTGAAGAGGTCGACACCCTGCGCCGGCTCGTGGGGGCCGGTGAGGGGGACCTCGGCCTCTACGTGGCGGCGCCGCCGGACACGGCGGCGGCGGCCCTCGGGCACCTGCGCCTGCATGCGGCCGAGCGTCTGGGCCTGCGCGACACCGCCGAGTGGTGCTTCGTCTGGGTCGTGAACTACCCGCTCTTCGAGCCTGACGAGGAGACGGGGGGCCTCGGCGCCAAGCATCACCCCTTCACCGCGCCCTTCGAGGAGGACCTCGGCCTCCTCGAAACCGCTCCGCTGAAGGTCAGGGCCAAGGCCTACGACCTGGTCCTCAACGGCTGGGAGCTTGGGGGCGGCAGTGTCAGGAACCATTCCCGCGAGGTCCAGGAACGGGTCTTCGAGGCCCTCGGCCTTGCGAGAGAGGAGTATCTCGAGAAGTTCGGGTTCCTCCTCGAGGCCCTGGAGTACGGGGCGCCGCCGCACGGGGGGATCGCCCTCGGTGTGGACCGGATCGCCGCCCTCCTCGCGGGCGAGGAGAGCATCCGCGAGGTCATCGCCTTCCCCAAGACGACGCGGGCCGCATGCCTCCTGTCGGGCGCCCCTTCGGACGTCGGGACAGACCAACTGGCCGAGCTCGGACTCAGGACCCGAGACCGGACCTTTGAGCCCGTCTGAGTCTGTCCGGTTGCGTGACCATTTTCGACAAGACATGTCAAGGAATAACAGTTTCTTTGCCGTTGCCTTGCCCCTTCCTGCGTGTTAGAATTTTACCGCGCCCCGCGAGGACGGGGCCGCGCACGGGAGAAAAGTGAACACAGCCCTGCCGTGTTCGTGATTGGCCGTTTGTGTTTTGAGCCAACACAACGACCTGGGGAGCCTAACCTCTGCGCGTGGACGTAGACCTCTGTATCGCTCCGCGGTTCCGGGAGGAAACGATAAGCGCGCAGGCGGCGCCCACCTGCCGGGAGCAGGTTCAAGACGGGCGGTCGCACGACACGGTGGGGAGCCGTTGGATGCGCGTTGTGCCGCATGAGAGATGAAGGCCGCTCCGCGAAGAGGCGGAGCGGCCTTCGGCGTCTGGACGCATAGGAGGAGAAACAGGGCCCAGTGCCCAAGGTCTCCCCTCTGAGGGGAGAGTTGCGCGTCATGCGAAGAGTCGATCTACGCTCGGACACAGTCACGACACCCACACCGGCCATGAGGGAGGCGATGGCGGAGGCGGAGGTCGGCGATGACGTCTACGGGGAGGACCCGACCGTCAGGCGGCTCGAGGAGAAGGCGGCCCGGCTCCTGGGGAAGGAGGCCGGCCTCTACGTGCCGTCAGGCACGATGGCCAACCTCATCGCCGTCATGACCCACGCGAGGCGCGGGTCGGAGGTCATCCTCGAGGCGGACTCGCACATCTACTACTACGAGACTGGCGGTATGGCCGTCTGCGCCCAGGTCATGCCCCACACGGTGAAGGGTGAACGCGGCTTCTTGACCCCCGAGATGGTGAAGGCCGCGCTTCGCCCTTCCAACCTCCACTTCCCGCCCGCGACCCTCCTGTGCCTTGAGAACACGCACAACCGCGCCGGCGGGACGGTCTGGCCCCTCGAGCAGCTCGAAGCGGTCATCGATGTGGCCCACGACGCCGGGCTGGCCGTCCACCTCGACGGGGCCCGCATCTTCAACGCCGCGGTCCACCTCGGCCTGCCGGCGTCCCGACTCGCGGAGCGGGCGGACTCGGTCATGTTCTGCCTCTCCAAAGGCCTGGCTGCGCCGGTCGGTTCCGTGCTCGTCGGGCGGAGGGATTGGATCGCCGCGGCCCGGCGCAACCGGAAGGTCGTCGGCGGGGCCATGCGGCAGGCGGGCGTCATCGCGGCGGCGGGTCTCGTCGCCCTGGAGACCATGGTCTCCAGGTTGGCCGAGGACCACGCCAACGCGCGGGACCTGGCCGAGCGGCTGGCCGTGGTGCCGGGGGTGTCTGTCGACCTCGAGTGGGTCCAGACGAACATGGTCATGGCCGACGTCTCGGGCCTCGGGGTGGCCGCGCCCGACTTCGCCCGGCGGCTGGCCGGGAGAGGTGTGCTGGTCAACGCTGTGGACCCTCACCGGCTGCGGTTCGTGACCCACAAGGACGTGACCGCGGAGGACGTCCGGGAGGCCGCACGGGTCGTGGCCGAAGAGGCGGCGGCCTGCCGGGTCTAGCCGGCGGGTCCTCCCTCTCCGTCGGGCAGGGCGGGGGAGAGGAGTTCGGAGACGGTCACGATGCGGAGTCCCTTCTCGGCCAGCACGGGAAGGAACCGCTCCATGGCCGGGCCGGTCTGGGGTGTGGGATGGCAGAGGATGATGTCTCCGGCCCTGACCCGGGAGACCACCCGCCGGGCGATGACCTCGACCCCCTCGAGCCGCCAGTCCACGGTGTCGAGCGACCAGATGACCGTGCGGCAGCCCTCCTCGGCGGCGGCCTTCAGCATCGTCCCGGACCGTTCCCCCATCGGCGGGGCGAAGATGACGGGACGCCGGCCGCAGGCCTTCTCGATCAGGTCCGCGGCGGCCCTTATCTCGTCCCTGACCTGCTGGGGGTCGGTGTAGGTCATCGGACGGTTGTAGTATCCGTGGTTGCCTATCTCGTGTCCCCGGGCGGCCGCCTCCTTCAGCCAGGCCGCACGCGCCTCACTGCCTTCCAGCCAGGACCCGACAGGGCAGATGGTGAGCCGTCCTCCCGCCTCTTCGACCAAGCGGCAGATGAGGTCGAGGTGCTCGTCCCCCCAGGCGATGTTGAGGATGATGGCCACGGCCTTCTTCGCAGGGTCGGCGTGGAAGACGGGTGCCTGGGGGAAGTCGGCCAGGGTCACGGCCGGAGGGACCGGGAAGAAGACGAACGGCACGGCCTCGCCGGGAGCGGCCTGGAGCGACCGCGCGACGGTCGCGGCCACGTCCAGGCGGCGCCCCTCGACGGCGGGGACGACCCCCCCTGTCGACCGGTCGAGGTAGGCGTTCCGCGGGAGAACGGTGAGGTCGGCGGCCACGTCTTCCAGGGCCCCTGTAGCCTGGTAGCGGTCGAGCCCGCCGAGGTCCACCCAGATGTCACCGTGTCCGACCGTCACGCCCTCGGCGATGCGGTCCCGCGCGGGGTCCCGCCCACCGAGGTCCGGAAGGACCGTGCTCAGGCCGAGGACCAGGCCGGCGGCGAGCGAGACGATGGCCATGACGGTCAGGAGGAGGCGGAGGTAGGGACCTTGCGTCCCTCCCCTTGCTCGAGGCGGTGCGTCCCCGAAGAATCCGCCCATCGTCCCGACCTCCCCCGCGTCCCGGATTCCGGTAATGTGTATGCGCTCGTGGGGGTGCGGAACAACCGTTGACCGGAATCCGCGCTCCCGGTAGAATGAATAATGCCTAGTTAGCCGGTAGGAATTGTAGGGGAAGGGGGGCTCAGGCGTGAAGCTCTCGACCAAGGGCCGCTACGGTGTGATGGCCTGCTACGACCTTGCCTGTCACCACGGCGACTCCCCCGTTCCCCTTAAAGCCATCGCCAGCAGACAGGGCATCTCCCCCGGCTACCTCGAGCAACTCATCGGCCATCTGCGTCGGGCCGGCATCGTCCGCAGTGTGAGGGGGCCGCAGGGGGGATATGTCCTTGCCCGGAGCCCGGACGAGATCACCGTAGGGGACATCATCAGGGTCCTTGAGGGACCCATCGCTCCGGTGGAGTGTGTGTCGCAGGACCCGGGCGACTTCCGGCACTGCGGCCGGACGGACGGGTGTGTCACCCGGCCGGTGTGGGAGAAGTTGCGGGACAGTATGGTCCGGGTCCTGGACTCCATCACCCTCAAGGACCTCTTGGACGAGGGTGGCCGGGAGTGACCCGGCCGGCCGGTCGGACACGGAACGGAGGGGTTTGATGGACGCTGGAACTACTGCCGCCGAGCCGCTCGAAGGGAGGGCTCCGCGGCGGGTCTACCTGGACCACGCGGCGACC
>ENA-OSAE01000273-OSAE01000273.1-marine-sediment-metagenome-genome-assembly--contig:-NODE-273-length-29028-cov-42.777586_pt1 | contig 29028 bp, 26 predicted proteins | sample MGYA00237870_ERZ529317 | MGnify/ENA primary metagenome ERZ529317 (study PRJEB26369, sample SAMN03142812) | marine sediment metagenome | biome: marine; feature: borehole; material: sediment... | reverse complement strand
TATAATGATTTAACTATTGACCGGATTGGGTTTGCATGACATTTAACTCAACTAAGATGGGGAAAAACCAAAAATAAAAAGTCTAAGATTTAGTTCCAAAAAAGGTGAGGTGTTTTTTGTTTATGCTAAAGCTATTAATAATTTTAGTTTCTTATCTTTTGGGCTCTGTTTCCTTTGCCTATTTGATATCTAAACACTTTTATCATATTGATATAAGAAACTATGGCAGCAAAAATGCCGGAGCAACCAATGTGTTAAGGGTTATAGGAGGAAAATCTGCCCTGATAGTATTGTTACTAGATGTATTAAAAGGAGTTATTGCTGTCCTGTTGGGCCGTTTAATAGGCGGGGAAGGGCTAGCATTGCTTTGTGGTGTTGCTGTTGTGGTAGGTCACAACTGGCCGATATTTCTTAACTTTAAAGGAGGAAAAGGAATCGCTACCAGTCTGGGAGTTATTTTGGGAATATACCCTTTAGGAGCACTTATAATGCTATTAATTGGTATTCTTGTTATAGCGTTTAGCAGGTATGTTTCATTGGGATCTGTTACAGCTGCAGTGGTTTTTCCCGTTTTGATGTTGTTGTCAAAAAAACCCCTTCCTTATGTGATTTTTGCCTTCGTGCTTTCATTTCTGGCATTGTTCCAGCACAGGAGCAATATACGGAGATTGCTGACAGGGAAGGAGTCTAAAATAGGTGAAAAAACGTCTCCGAGGGTAAAATGACGAAGGAGGTTAATGTTGTGACGTTTAAGGTGAGTGTTTTAGGAGCTGGTAGCTGGGGGACAGCTCTTTCTCTGGTGCTTGCTCAGAAAAATCATGAAGTTGTGCTATGGGGGAGGAGGGAGGAACACATTCGGAAAATAAAGGTAACAGGGGAAAATCTCAGGTATCTTCCAGGAGTAAAAATACCCAAAACAACAGTTTTAACTGATGAGCTTGAGGAAGCTCTTTATCAATCCCATTACATAGTAATAGCGGTACCTTCGCATGCTGTAAGGGGTTTGTGTAAAAATATAAAACCCTTTATAAAAGAGGACAGTATAGTAATCAGTGCAGCCAAAGGCATAGAAATTTCTACTTTAAAAAGAATGACAGAGATAATCAAGGAGGAACTGGATAATTCGATAGATCCCAAGAATATTGCTGTTTTATCAGGACCCAGCCATGCTGAGGAAGTCGCAAGAAATCTTCCAACGACTGTAGTTGCTGCGGCATCAAAAAAAAATGTGGCTGAGGCAGTTCAAGATCTGTTTATAACAGAAAGGTTCAGGGTTTATACAAATCCAGATGTTATAGGAGTGGAACTGGGAGGAGCCCTAAAAAACATTATAGCCCTGGGAGCAGGAGTTGCAGATGGATTGGGGTTTGGAGATAATACGAAAGCTGCATTGATGACCAGGGGAATAGCAGAAATAACCCGTTTGGGGATAGCAATGGGGGCTGAACCCCTGACATTTGCGGGGCTTACTGGAGTAGGAGATCTTATTGTTACGTGCACCAGCAAATATAGTCGTAACAGAAAAGCGGGTATAAAGCTGGGCCAGGGGAAAACTCTGGAACAGGTTTATGAGGAAATACACATGGTGGTGGAAGGAATTAGAACAACTAAAGCTGCTTATGAATTGCAAAAAAAATACAACATAGAAATGCCCATCACTACCCAAACGTACAAAGTATTATTTGAGAACAAGCAACCACTTGATGCTGTAAATGATTTGATGACCAGGGTAAGGACCCGTGAAATGGAGGAAGTAGCTCTTCAAAAAAACTGGAACTGGTAATAAGAAGATGGATAAGGTCACTCCAATTTTGAGTGATCTTTTTTGTTTTTGTAGGTTATATTTGTCTCTCAGTTTCATATATATATAGTGTTAGCCAATACGTACATTTTATCGAAATTATACAAATTTTGTACAAAGACCCTTTTTGAGGAGGGATGAAAACCTTTTTTAAATTTTTTAAGCAAAGGAGGGAAAAAGGTATTGGAAAAATTTGATTTATTCAAGGATTTTGCCGAGAGAACAAATGGAGATATTTATATAGGGGTAGTTGGACCAGTAAGAACGGGTAAATCCACCTTCATCAAGAAATTTATGGAGCTTTTAGTTTTGCCCAATATAGAAAACCCCCATGATAAAATGAGAGCAAAGGACGAACTTCCTCAAAGCGGTGCAGGCCGAACCATTACTACAGCTGAACCCAAATTTATCCCCAATGAAGCCATTGAACTGACCGTAGATGATAAATTGAAATTCAAAGTTAGAATAGTCGACTGTGTGGGTTACACGGTTAAGGGAGCATTGGGATATCAAGATGAAAATGGGCCGAGGATGGTCTCCACTCCATGGTTTGACCACGAAATACCATTCCAGGAAGCAGCTGAATTGGGGACGCGAAAAGTGATCTCAGATCATTCAACCATCGGTATTGTTATAACAACTGATGGAAGCATAACAGATATATCCAGGGAAGAATATGTAGAAGCTGAAGAAAGAGTTATAAAAGAGTTAATAGAATTGGGGAAACCTTTTATAATTGTTTTGAATTCCACTGATCCGCAGTCTGAAACGGCTCAGAAAATTAAAAATGAATTGGAGGAAAACTATGATATTGCAGTGGTGACTGTCAATTGTGCAAAGATGAAAGAGCAGGATGTTTATCATATTCTCAAGAAAGTTCTGTATGAATTTATGTTGCAGGAAATCAATGTAGAGTTTCCAAAATGGGTAGATGTATTGGCAGATGAGCACTGGCTAAAAATACAGTTTGTATCAGCGGTAAGAGACACTTTGGGAAACATCAGAAAACTGAGGGATGTGGAGAAAGCAGTTCAAAAATTTAAAGATTATGAATTTGTCTCCATGGCTGATATCCTTGAAATGGATCTGGGTAAAGGGGTAACCAAAATCACGTTACAGGCCAAAGCAGAACTCTTTTATAAAATATTGAGCGAAATAACCGGTTTTGAGATTAGAGGAGACCACCATCTAATGAAGACAATAGGAGAGCTTGCCACAGCAAAAAGAGAGTATGATAAAATCAAAGATGCTCTCGAAAAGGTAAAACAGATCGGTTATGGTATAGTTCCCCCTCGACTGGAAGACATGACACTGGATGAACCAGAAATCATACGACAGGGTGGAAGGTTTGGAGTTCGCCTTAGGGCCAGTGCACCTTCTATCCACATGATCAAAGCTGAAATTCAGACAGAAGTTTCACCAATAGTAGGGACTGAAAAACAGAGTGAGGAACTTGTCAATTATTTGCTGCGTGAGTTTGAAAGCGATACCAAGAAGATATGGGAAACCAACATTTTCGGGAAATCCTTGAATGAACTGGTAAGAGAAGGTTTGCAGAACAAGCTCGCACACATGCCTGAAGCTGCCCAGATGAAACTTAAGGAAACCCTGGAACGAATAATTAATGAAGGCAGCGGTGGATTGATTTGCATCATCTTATGATTTGAGGCTTAGCAGGACCAAACAAGGTCTTGCTTTTTTATTTTGAGTAACTTAAAATAAGTTATAATATATATGGGAAACAAAGGATTTTTGGTGCTAATAACTCCTTTTTCTTTTTAAAGGTTAATAAGTGGTGTTGAAAGGATTTCAAATAAACTCAGTTTATGGTATAATGTCTACCATACAAGAATAAATGTTCATATAATGCGGACGATGGGTGGTGGTAACAGCATGCCTCCACTGGCTTCATATTACATCATAAAGGTAGATGTTTTACCAGAAATCTTAAAGAAAACGGTGCAGGCAAAAGAACTTTTAAAAAAAGGGGGAGCGGCTACGGTAAATGAGGCTGTTAAGAAGGTCGGAATGAGTAGGAGTGCTTATTACAAGTACAGAGACCATGTCTTTCCCTTTTATGAAGCAAGTGAAGGGAAGATTGTTACCCTTTCATTGGTAGTGGAGGATATACCAGGAATTTTGTCCAGTATCCTCAATGCAATAGCTAAAATGCAGGGCAATATTTTAACAATCAACCAGAGCATACCCATCCATGATATTGCAAATGTAACGGTCCAAATTCGAACAGCCAAGATGGAAAAAGATGTAGAGGAATTAATCCATCAAATTGAAAAAATTGATGGAGTTAAAAAAATAGAAATTCTTGCTCAGGAATAAGTTAGGAGGTTGGTTTTCATGAAAAAATACAATGTTGCTATAGTGGGAGCTACAGGAGCAGTTGGAAGAGAATGTCTTAAAATATTAAAGGAACGCAACTTTCCTTTAAAAAAATTGAAGCTTTTGGCTTCAGAAAGATCCCATGGGAAAGTTGTTAATTTTGATGGAGAAAACATAAAGGTTGAAAAGGCTGAACCCAGGTCTTTTGAGGGTATAGACATTGCCATATTCAGTGCTGGTTCAAGGGTAAGTAAACAACTGGCTCCTGAAGCTGTTAAAAGAGGAGCGGTTGTAGTGGATAACAGCAATGCCTTCAGGATGAACCGGGATGTCCCCCTTGTAGTTCCTGAAGTCAACCCTGAAGAAACAAAGAATCACAATGGTATAATCGCTAACCCCAACTGTTCTACGATTCAGATGGTTGTAGCATTAAAACCCATATATGATGCTGTAGGAATAAAAAGAATTGTAGTTAGTACCTACCAGGCCGTTTCTGGAACGGGATTGAAAGCCATAGAAGAACTCAAAAGACAAGCCATTGATTACTTAAACAATAGAGATATTGTGAATGAAGTTTACCCTCACCAAATCGCTTTTAATGTGCTGCCTCACATTGACGTGTTTGATGAAGAGGGTTACACAAAAGAGGAAAGAAAAATGATCAATGAAACAAAAAAAATATTGAATGATGATGCCATTAAAGTTGCCCCAACGACCGTAAGGGTTCCGGTCATAACAGGGCATTCTGAGTCCGTTAATGTTGAGACCTATAAACCCATCTCTCCCCAACAGGTCAGGGAATTGCTTGATAATGCTCCAGGTGTAGTTGTTATGGATGAACCAGAGTCCAATACATATCCATTACCGGTATTGGCTGCTGGTAGGAATGAGATTTTTGTAGGCAGAATAAGGGAAGATGTTTCAATTGAGAACGGTATTGCTATGTGGATTGTAGCTGATAATTTAAGAAAAGGTGCTGCATTTAATGCTATTCAGATAGCAGAGCTTCTGATTAATCAAAAAATAGTATAGGATGGTGAAGAATTGTGGTAAATATAGGAATTATTGGTTTGGGTACAGTTGCAACAGGAGTAGTTGAAACCCTCCAGATGAATAGGGAGTTTATAGAACAAAAAACAGGTAGAAAGATAAACATAAAAAAAGTTCTGGTAAAAAACATTGACAAACCAAGAAAGGTAGATCTGCAGGGTAAATTGACGATTGACCCTGATGAACTTTTAGAAGATGAAAGCATTGAAATCATAGTAGAATTAATGGGTGGTGAAGAACCCGCCTTTACTTTTCTTAAGAAGGCCCTTAACAAAGGCAAACATGTGGTTACAGCCAACAAAGAGCTGATTTCCATTCATGGTAGAGAACTGCTGGAACTGGCAAAAGCCAACAAGAAACAGCTGCTGTTTGAAGCCAGCGTGGCAGGGGGCATTCCCATTATAAGACCCTTGAAACAAAGCCTTGCGTCAAATGACATTAAGGAGATAATAGGAATTATTAATGGTACAACCAATTACATTTTGACCGAAATGACAGAAAAAGGAGCCAATTTCCAGGAAATCCTTGCAGAAGCCCAGGAGAAGGGGTATGCAGAGAGTGATCCCACCGCTGACGTTGAGGGGCTGGATGCCGCCCGTAAATTGTCTATTCTATCATCTATAGCTTTTAATTCTAGAGTAACTCCCGAAGAGATTTATACCCAGGGTATTACCCAAATATCCCGGAAGGATATACAATATGCCAGAGAGCTTGGCCATGTGATAAAACTAATTGCATGGGCACGCAAGAGAAACGGTGAGATTGAATGCATGGTTTCCCCAACCCTCATAAACAAAAAACATCCTCTGGCAAACGTTAATGATGTGTATAATGCTGTAATGGTTAAAGGTTATCCAGTAGGAGATGTTATGTTTTTTGGAAAAGGGGCAGGGAAGAACCCTACTGCCAGTGCGGTGGTTGCCGATATCATAGACATAACTAGAAATTTCGAGGGTGAGAATATAATGGGATGTAGTTGTTTTATGAATAGGAAAGTTGTGCCATACAAGAAGATAGAATCCCAGTTTTATATAAGAATGAGTGTGGTAGACAAACCCGGAGTGCTGGCTAAGATTGCCAAAGCCTTTGGTGATAACAATGTCAGCCTGAGTTCCGTTGTTCAGAAAAACACCGCGGGTGACCTGGCTGAACTGGTTTTGATTACCCATAAAACTGTGCGGGAAAACCTGGATGCTGCTCTTGAAGAGATACAGGCCCTTTCTCAAACCCGAGAAATTGCAATAGTTTTAAAGGTGGAGGGAGATGAGTAAAAATGTGGCGGGGTCTTATAAACAGATATTTTGATTTTTTGCCCATCCAGAAGAGAGAGAACATAGTGACTTTAAATGAAGGCAATACTCCCTTAATAAGGGCTGCAAAAATCGAGAAAATACTTAACCTTGATGTAGAGGTTTATCTGAAGTATGAAGGTCTTAATCCTACTGGTTCCTTCAAAGATAGAGGTATGACGGTAGCGGTATCTAAAGCTGTTGAAGACGGTACCCGGGCGGTTATGTGTGCTTCCACAGGAAACACATCAGCTTCTGCAGCCGCCTTTGCTGCAAAAGCCGGGCTTAAATGTATTGTGGTGGTACCCAATAAAAACATTGCTTTAGGAAAACTGGCTCAGGCTATAACTTATGGAGCAAAGGTTATTGCCATTGAGGGCAATTTTGATGATGCCTTAAAAATCGTTAGAGTGTTGACACAAAAACACCCCATAACTTTGGTAAATTCCATCAACCCCAATAGAATTGAAGGTCAAAAAACGGCAGCCTTTGAAATCTGCGACCAATTGGAAACCTCTCCCGATTACCTGGCAATACCGGTAGGGAATGCTGGAAACATCACTGCATACTGGAAGGGCTTTAAAGAATATCATGCAAAAGGGTACATCTCTAAAACTCCGAAAATGGTTGGTTTCCAGGCTGCCAAGGCTGCTCCCATAGTGGAAGGTAGAGTTATAAGTAACCCTGAAACGATAGCGACGGCAATAAAAATAGGGAACCCGGCCAGCTGGGACAAAGCCAAAAAAGCGCTGGAGGAATCCCAGGGCCATATTGATAAAATAACAGATGAAGAAATATTAGACGCATATCATGTCCTGGCTTCAAGAGAAGGGATTTTTGTTGAACCTGCTTCAGCGGCAGCAGTGGCTGGTTTAATCAAGATGGCTAAAAGAGGTTACTTTAAAGAGGGTTCAAAAATCGTTTGTGTGCTGACAGGACACGGGTTAAAGGACCCAGATATAGCTATAAAGACGGGAGAAAAACCCAGAATACTGCCCCCTGATATTGAAAGGATTGAAAAAGAAATACTGTAGGAGGAATTAAAAATGATACAGCTTGAAGTGCCCGCAACAACTGCTAATTTGGGATCAGGTTTTGATTGTATTGGTGCAGCCCTCGGCATAACAAATAAAATAATAGTGGAGACAAAACCCAATGGGATTGAGGTAGATGTTATAGGAGAAGGGGCCGGTGAAGTAAAGAGAAATGAAGAGAATCTGGTAATCAAAGCCATTAAAAAGGTTTTTGATAAAGCTGATGCCTCGTTGAATGGAATAAAAGTAACTTTGATAAACAGAATCCCTATAGCAAGAGGACTGGGAAGCAGTGCAGCATGTATTGTTGGAGGGGTTGTGGCAGCCAATGAAATCCTCAATAAACCATTTGATAATCAGCAGCTTTTAAAAATAGCTGTAGAAATGGAAGGGCATCCTGATAATGTAGTTCCTGCAATGCTGGGAGGTATTGTCATTTCTGTTGTTGATAACGATGGAGAAGTCAGGTTTATTAAGATTTCCAACAAAATTCCTTTCAACTTAGTGGTTGTTGTTCCTGATTTTATTGTAAGAACTGATGATGCCCGAAAAGTATTACCTGAAACAGTAAATTACAGGGATGCTGTTTTTAATGTGGGAAGAGCGTCTATGCTTGCAGCTTCCCTCGCCCTGGGAAAATTTCAACACCTTGGGATAGCGGTAGAGGATAAGCTCCATCAACCGTATAGAAAGCAGCTCATACCCTGTATGGATAGGGTTATGGAAACTGCAAAAGCGTATGGCGCAGTGGCCTGTTTTTTAAGTGGAGCAGGGCCTTCTATGATAGCAATAACGAGACAACACCCCCAAATCCTGGGAAATGCCATGAAACAGATTTATGCAAAAAAGGGTATAAACTGTTCTCTGTTCTACACACACATTACATCTTCTGGTGTAAAAATTAAACATCCGGAGGTATATACGCATGGAAATCATTATAAAAAAATTTGGAGGTAGTTCTGTAGGTTCTGTAGATAGAATAAAAAAAGTTGCTCGAATGATTGTAAGCTCAAAGAAAAAAAATCAGGGTCTGGTAGTGGTAGTATCGGCTATGGGAGATACTACAGACAGGTTAATAGATATGGCTTACAAAGTGAACCCCTATCCCGATGCAAGAGAACTAGATATGCTTTTATCAACAGGAGAACAGGTTTCAATATCTCTGCTGGCTATGGCTATTTTAAACCTGGGTAATTCTGTGGTATCACTAACCGGGCCTCAGGTAGGGATTTACACTGATAAAATACACAAAAGAGCTAGAATTGTAGAAGTGAAGACAACACGAATCATGAAAGAATTGCATAAAAACAAAATAGTAATTGTTGCAGGTTTTCAGGGAGTAAATCAGAACAATGACATAACGACTCTGGGAAGAGGAGGTTCTGATACAACAGCGGTGGCACTAGCTGCTGCCCTTAATGCGAAAAAATGTGAGATTTACACCGATGTGGATGGAGTTTACAGTGGTGACCCGAGGATGATTGAAAATGCCTACAAGTTAAAGGAAATATCCTATGATGAGATGCTGGAGATGGCCAGCTTGGGGGCCAAAGTGCTGCATCCCAGGGCTGTGGAACTTGCGAAACAATACAATGTTAAACTAGAAGTCAAATCCAGTTTCAGTGATGAAAGAGGTACAGAAGTAAAAGGGGTTGATGAAATGGAAGGTGTATTGAGAGTTAGTGGTGTTACGTGTGACAAAAAAATTGCAAAAATTGCGATTCTCAAGGTTCCGGATAAACCGGGAGTTGCCTACAAAGTTTTTAACAACCTGTCGAAAGCCAACATTTATGTGGATATGATTATCCAGAGTATCAGACACGATAATGTAAATGATATCTCTTTTACGGTACCGGAAGATGACCTTGATGAAACCATTGCTATTATGGAAAAAACAGCTGATGAATTAGGGGCTGAAGGTATAGTATACGATAAACATGTTGCAAAGGTATCTATAATTGGAGCCGGGATGGGCAACAAATCCAGAGTTGCTATGAAGATGTTCCAGGCACTGGCAGAAGAAGGAATAAACATCCAGATGATAAGCACTTCGGAGATTAAAATTTCCTGTCTCATAGATCTGAATTCTGCCGAAAAAGCCATGAAAGCAATACACAACAAGTTCCTGGTAAATGGGATTGAAATTGTTAAAAAGCAGTCCGTTGTTTAAAATTTTGTTTCAGAGCTGTTGACATGGAGATTATAAGATGCTATAATTACTATTGCATTTAGTTGAATAAGAGTTGTAGATAGTAGTGTCTGGGTGTGGCGCAGCTTGGTAGCGCGCATGAATGGGGTTCATGAGGTCGGAGGTTCAAATCCTCTCACCCAGACCATTTTTATTACCTTGAAAATGCAATAGTGACGCCGTTTACAGGCGCCACTATATTTTTTTATGCCCTACCATGGCTTCCAAAATATCATTACGAGCAGGAGCAGAAAATAATGCTGAAGTTCAGAAGGCGAAGTGGTACAAATAAAAATTTCCAGATTTTCCCGACTAATATGGTGCCCACTGCGGCGTTTTTTGGTTTTTGTGATCTTTGTTCTCTCGAGATATGTCTTGATACCTTCTTATTTTATAATATCCAGCTTTATTGATCTGAATATACATATTGATAAAGGCAATAATTATTATTCAGTTTAAAAAAGGATATTTCATAGTTCTAAAGAATACTGATTATATAGGGAAAAGCCAATTTAACAATTTTACTGGAAAGGAGTAAGAGACTGGTAATGTCATTCCAAAACATCTTGCTGATTCTGCTATCTGGAGTAGCTTCGGGATTCATGAACACAGTAGCAGGTGGCGGTTCTTTAATTTCCATGCCGGTATTGATTTTTCTTGGTTTGCCTTCAGCGGTTGCTAATGGAACAAATCGTGTTGCCCTGATGGTACAGAATGTTGTAGCTGTTGCCAACTTTAAAAGAAAGGGTTTTTTTGATTTTAAGCTCGGTATTATGCTGGCAATCCCGGCAGTAATCGGTGCCATTATTGGGGCGAATTTTGCTGTAAACCTACCCGATAGGATATTTAATAATATACTGGCTGTTATTATGATCATTGTTCTTGGTTTGATTTTGTGGCAGCCGCAGAAAAAGGTATTTGCCCAGCAAGAAGATTTGACTGCCAAAAGGAAAATTATAGCTGTAATTGCCTTTTTCTTTGTTGGAATGTATGGGGGCTTTATTCAGGCGGGGGTTGGTTTTATAATCATTGCTTCCCTTACACTGATTACCGGTATGTCACTCGTCAAAATCAACAGCCTTAAAGTTTTTATAATTATGCTTTACATGTCTTCCTCATTACTGGTGTTCATATTAAACGGTAAGGTCAATTGGTTGTTGGGTTTTGTCCTAGCTGCCGGAAATGCTTTAGGAGCGTGGCTGGGAAGCACTTTTGCTGTAGCAAAAGGCGATAAATGGATCAAAGGAGTTTTAACCATTGGGATTCTTTTGATGGCAGCAAAATTATTAGGGATATTTAGTGTGTGATCCCTTAAAATAAAGCAAAACGTAGATGAAAAAAAGAGCTTATTTCTTTAAAATAAGCTCTTTTTTAATTTAAAATCCCTGTTCATTGGGGTGACAGCTTTATTTTCCTGTTTACACTGAAAGGGTGAAAAACAGCTTCCACCAGTTTTAATTTTTGGTCAAATATTGCTGTTGCACTGTGAAGAAATTCTTTATTTTGACAGTAACGTAAATCGAAAAATTTGACATAGTGTTTGCCATCCTTCTTAAAATAATCAATATGAAAATACGGAGTAAATTCTTTAAAAATGGAAGCAAGCCTGGTTTTCATAGCCAGTTTGATAAGCATATTCTTGGAATGCTTTTTTAGTTTCCGCTTGAGATTAAATTCTTTTGATAAAGTTTTAATACTGCCTACAAAAACCTGTTTTTGTGTTTCTATCAAAAAATCCCAATCAAATAAGCTTATTAAAGAAGGCATAATTACTATTTTTATGGTTTTTTTGTGTCTGTATTTACAGGTTAGGTATCGATGAATTCTTTGACGAAAATAATACCGCATTCCTAAATAAATAACAAAAATAGCAGTTGTAGTATACATAATGGAATTGCCTAGATTTCTTGCGAAAAACATGGTTAAGGAAAGTATGATGATTACAGGGTCATATAATAACAGCAGATTTAAAGAAAAACTTTTTCTAGAAAAAGGCCACAAAAGTTTTACTCCATAAGAATTCAGTAAATCCAGAAATACATGGGAAATACAACCTCCAAAAGCCCCAAAAAACGTCTCCCAAAAGCTTTCCAGAGGGATAAACATATTTATGCAAAGAGGTATTATTGCTGTAATGAACAATACGCTTAGAAAAGAATGAGTTGTTTTGCGGTGGTGCTTGAGGTAAGTTAATTCTCCACCGACCCTGAATAATATATCCAGATCAGGAGCAATAGCACCTGCAATAGAAGCGATATAGACGGGATTTGTTAATGTGAGATCATGACCAGAAAGGGTAGCTATTCCTAATCCGAATATCATGTGAGTTATGGGTTCCATACAGTAAAAACTCCTTTTTGCTGAGGTTTACATATTAAATTATAACACAATAATGGGAATCAAGTATAAAACAATTTATGGCAGAACTATGGCAGACCGGTTTGTTGGATAGATGTGGCTACTGAAATTTTTTATTCAATGTTTCACATTTTTTATGGAGTTTTAATAGTATAAAAGTATGTTGCTTTGCTTTTATAATATGGGTAGAAATCAGGAGGTATAGATGTCTTGTGGCTAACAAACTTTCAACAGACAGGCTTAAAGAAATTGCAGAAGAAGCTAAGAAATTAAGCTTCGGTACAGATTGTGGTGATAGGATCGTTAGCACGATTTATTCAAAAGCAGAGGAAATCACTTCTAAATATGCAAAAAAACAAATGGATAAAAAGCTCCGTGAAATGGATCAAAAAATAGACAACATCCTGACTTCAAAATGGTTGAGTATTCCAATAATGCTGCTTTTATTAGGAGTTGTTTTTTGGATTACTCTGGTGGGAGCTAATTATCCATCGACACTTCTTGCGGATGTATTGTTCTGGGTAGAAGGCAAACTTACCGTTCTTATATTTGGCTTGGAGGCTCCTTCTTGGGTGCACGGCATATTGGTTAAGGGGATGTATAGATGTCTTGCATGGGTAGTATCAGTGATGTTACCGCCTATGGCCATTTTTTTTCCTTTATTTACGTTGATGGAAGATCTAGGATATCTTCCCAGAGTGGCTTTTAATCTGGACTATTTTTTTAAAAAAGCTGGGGCTCATGGCAAACAAGCACTGACAATGTGCATGGGATTTGGTTGCAATGCAGCGGGGGTGATAGCATGTAGAATCATTCAATCTCCCAGAGAGAGGCTTGTTGCAATGCTTACAAACAATTTTGTACCATGTAATGGCAGGTTTCCCACTCTCATTACCCTTGCTTCGATTTTTTTCGGAGGCCTGGTTGTGTCAGAAGCCGGTGGTATAAAAGCAGCTTTTATGGTTGTTCTCTTAGTTGTGCTGGGCATAGGTATAACTTTGATGGTTTCATGGATATTATCAAAAACACTGTTGAAAGGAATTCCTTCTTCTTTTATCTTAGAACTTCCACCCTATCGTAAGCCGCTGGTTGGGCAGATTCTTATCAGGTCATTGATAGACCGAACTCTGTTTGTGTTAAGCAGGGCAGTGGTTATTGCTGCACCGGCGGGAGCAATAATATGGATTCTAGCCAACACAATGATTGGGAAGCAGAGCATTATAGTGGTTTTGAGCAGGTGGTTGGATCCATTAGCAAACTCCATCGGCCTGGACGGCGTGATTCTTCTAGCATTCATACTGGGTTTACCTGCAAATGAAATTGTTTTACCAATTATGATTATGACTTATTTATCAGCAGCTACAATGATTGAACTTGATAGCTTAGAGGCCTTGCAGAAACTACTTATAATGGAGGGATGGACCTGGGGAACAGCCCTTTGCACTATGTTGTTTTCCCTTCTGCATTTTCCGTGTGGTACGACATTGTTAACGATTAGAAAAGAAACAAAAAGCATAAAATGGCTGGTTTTGGCGGTTATAATTACAACAGCAACCGCAGTAACTGTATGTTTTGTCATGAATCAGCTGATACATCTTTTAGGATTGCTATAAAATATCTGGCTCTTCGTTATTTTGTATGGGCAAAGTATGGGCTCTTGACAGAACTCATCTGAAAGCTTTTTAGCTGCTGGCAATTGACCGGATATGGACAAAAAAATATTAAAGGATGCAAAATGTCGTTAAAATATGAGAAATTTAGTATTGAGAGAAGGAGTTTTTAACTTTTTATAGAAAAATTACAGCACTAATTTTGCTGTTGGGAGGTACAAAATGGAGGTTTCACTAGAGCTAATTAAAGAAGCTGCCGGGATCATAAAGGGTGATGTGCACCATACTTCTCTTGCTTTTTCTAATACATTTAGTCAAATGAGTGGTAACAAAGTGTATTTAAAAGCTGAAAACTTACAAAAGACCGGATCATTCAAAATAAGAGGGGCATTAAACAAGATCCACCACTTAACAGATGAGGAAAAAGCCAGAGGAGTAATTGCTATTTCTGCGGGCAACCATGCCCAGGGGGTTGCCCTTAGTGCAACAAAAGCAGGGATTAAATCGATTATAGTAATGCCTGAACTTGCACCAATAGCTAAGGTCGTTGCTACAAAAAATTATGGTGCCAGAGTTGAACTATATGGTAGCGTGTTTGATGAGTGTGCTCGTCGCGCCAGAGAACTTCAAAGAGAAACCGGAGCCACCTTCATACATCCCTTTAATGACCCCCATGTAATTGCGGGGCAGGGCACAATAGGCCTTGAGATCTTAGAAGATTTGGAGGATGTTGAGGTAGTTGTAGCAGCGATTGGCGGGGGAGGGTTAATATCGGGTATAGCAACTGCACTGAAGGAATTAAAACCTTCCATCAAGGTTATTGGAGTTCAGGCAGCGAATGCAGCATCCATGAAAGCATCAATTGATAGAGGAGCTATTACGACAATAAGTTCAGCCAAAACCCTCGCTGATGGGATTGCAGTAAAAACTCCAGGAGATCTTACTTACAGAATAGTTAACAAATATGTGGATGATATAGTTACAGTGACGGAAGAAGAAATAGCAAATGCCATTTTGATGTTTCTTGAGAGAACTAAGTTAATTGTAGAAGGGGCAGGAGCAGTGCCCATTGCTGCACTTATTAATAAAAAAATCAATATACAGGGGAAAAAAGTTGTTGCGGTTTTAAGTGGAGGTAATATAGATGTGAACATTATTGCTCAGATAATAGAGAGGGGTCTGGTCAAAGCCGGACGCAAAATCAAGATTAAAACTAAGATTGAAGATAGACCTGGCCAGCTTTATCAACTACTCGGATTAATTGCTCAAGCAGGAGCCAATGTAATCAGTATTTACCATGACCGGCACAAAGCAGGTGTTGAATTGGGGCTTGCAGAGGTTGAACTTGACCTCGAGACTCGGGATGAGGAACACTCAAGAAAAATTTATAAGCTTTTAAATGAAAAAGGGTATGATGCAAAATTTGCAATCTAAAGTCGTAATACTGGTCTTTCTACAAAAATCAAACTAGAACTTTGGGTTGACATGAGTAAATTTCGGTTGTATAATTAATATTGCTATTTAAAATCATATTGCCGAAGTGGTGGAATAGGCAGACACGCAACGTTGAGGGCGTTGTGACCGAAAGGGTCGTGGGGGTTCGAATCCCCCCTTCGGCACCATTAAATTAAAATATCATTTTCTAAAAAGGATAATGGGATATTATTAGAAACCTTCTATGAAGGTTTTATTTTTTTCGAAACAGTTTATCGAAGTTTTTTATGTGTATATAGCCTATAAATATGTGTGGCTGATATAGTTCGATTTATTGTTTTTAATTGATAACAATATGCTAGATTTCAAACTTTTGCCTTTAGGTGAGTAGCTTTTAGCATTAACAGCAGCGGGAAAAATAAACTCACCTGCTTTAGCAGGTGATCGTTGCTTCAAAAATTGTATCAATCTTCCTTGTGGTGTCAAGACATACGAGCTACAGCTGCAGCATCATCAGAAGAATGAAAATTCATTGAGGGAGATAACCTATTCCGGCGCAGCGACTTGATTCGAGCGGATAACCCGACACTCAATTCAGTAAAGCAAAGCTACAAACATCATATGTTCCCCTAAAGTAGCCTAGTCTTTTCTACTTTCGATATTTTTTGCCAGCTGTTGAGAAACAACCGGTTGTATATGGGGACAAATATCCTAAATGTGAATAATAGAACAAATTACAATACTATCGAGCTATTATTTTAAAACAGCACCTAGTTTCTTATCATAGACCATATCACAAAAGAGCAATCCACTTGCCTGTTTTTTATTATTTATAAAATACCAGTAAGGAATTTTAACCTCATACTACTTTCTATCATTTAGTTCTATATCCATAACCTGATCATAAAAACAATAAGGTATTACAGATATCACTTCATACTTGGTTTGTCTGGTTTTTTCAAGTTCGTCTTCACTTACTCGATTATCCAAAATCAATAATCGTTTTTTTTTTTGATTCCTACAATACTGTTCCAATGCTTCCTTAAAACCTTCTCGTTCTTCAAATGGATAATCTTTGTATACATTTTCGACAATTTTTAGCAATTGCTCTTCAGTAATATTACCCGGAGTATTTTTAAATTCATAAAAAGATCTCTCAAGTAATTCCTTATCGTTTATTGGATTATAAATTTTTTCAGATTTTTGACTTGCTCTATAGATATACACCCGACTATCACGGCTTGGATCTCTATAACGGTTGACCCTTCCAGCTCTTTGCGCTATAGCATCAGGAGGAGCACACTCTGTAAAAAGCCAATCGTAGTCTATATCTAAAAACACCTCAACAATTTGTGTGGCAATTACAAAATTTGCTTTCTCAATTTTTTCTTCAATTTCTTTTCTATCTTTTAGAATAAATCGAGAATGAAAACAAAGAGGATTTAAGTGTTCAAAAGTTTTAGTTAATTCTTGACATTGTTCAACAGTATTAACTACTACCAATACCTTATATCCTTTAACAACTGCTTCTTGAATTTCTTTTTTGTCTTCTTGTATCCGTTTATTTTTAATATAATATGTACTTCTTTCAGCCTTCAATAAATCTGTATCCTTCACAATTTTTATATTCGATAATTCTCTTCTAAAAAGTTGAATCAAATTCTCTGGCATTGTAGCACTCATCATCAAAAATCTAGCTCCTAGATCAGCAAAATGTTTGATGGTTGAAATTATTAGTCCCAAGGTCCAACCATCATAGGCATGAATTTCATCCAAGATTATTACAGCATTGGAAGCGTTAATCTCCTTCAATACCCAGTGTCCAGCGTTAAACCCTGAATTTAATAACTGGTCTACCGTTGCAACTGTTACAGGTCTTATGAAAGTTCTATCAAATAATAGATTTCGATTCTTTTCCGACTCCTCCGTGTCTTCTTCCATCTCATTATCAAGTATTAAATTCGCTGAAGAATGGGTTAATCCAACGTTCTCTTCTCCAAAAAATTCACATAAACGCAACCACATACTATTAGCAGTTGCCATAGTAGGTAGGAGATAAATAATCTTTGCCCCACCCATTTCTTTTGAATTTTTTATAGCCCATAACACCGAGGCTTCTGTTTTTCCACTTCCAGTCGGTGCAATTGCTACAACATGGCCAGATTGTTGAGCTACCTCCTTCTGAAAAGGCCTGAGCCCCTTAAAAGTAATACCTTTCTTTCTACATCTTTTTTCAACTTTTCTAATTATTTCGTCAAATGTGCTACTAACTTTATAATCGACTTTAACTTTTCCTGAAGCATGCCAGTCAGCATAATGCAAAATCCCTTTCATTAGAAAATACAAGCTTCTTACTTCTATCACTTTCCTCTTCTATTAATTTTGGCATATAGCTATTTAGCAATTCCGATAATTTTTTAAGACCATTTGTTTTTGCAAGTTTTTCTGATATAACAGGCAATTCCCATCCTTCTCTTTTAAATATGTTCTGTGCCAAATCTATGGCATATCTTACACCATCTTCATAAACTAAAGGTACATCCTCTATTCTAACTTTCTCTCTTTCAAAAGAAGTTAAATCCGTATCTAGGGGTCGGTGATGACCCGCAACTGCTAAAGCCTCAATGGGCACCCGAGAGTAATGAGCTTATTTTTTTAATTCACCAAAAGTAAAAAGAACAAAGGGAAAAGAAATTAATTCATGTCGATAATTATCTTTATAATTATACTTTTTTCTTTCCCTTTTCGCCTGCATCATATTTTGAAATGGTTTCACCATTTTCCCAATATCATGAAATACAAATAGTTACTAAAGATCCTTTCAAGAACCTTTCTACATCAAAATTATATTTTTTTGCAAGTCTTCTTATCAGTCCCTCTTTTGCCTTAGTTACTTCCTTCCATGCAGAATATACTGCCTCTAAATGCTCTTCATATGTCTGATCTGGCTTTGCATAGAAATCTCTTGTCATAATAGAGCTACCGCCCTCCCATCTGCTCTAAATCCCCAGACTGGGCCTTTTAACCTGATAGGTGTATCAACAAAGGTAAAAGGTTGCCGCTTTTTTATCCTTCTTTCATCACCCGAAAAATCAAATTGAGTAGGTAAGAGATGTACTTGAGGTGCATAGATTTCCCTCAGTAAAGGAACAGTCTTTATATCTATCTTCGATTCATAGTTGTTAGCATGATCTCCTGGAAGGACCGAATTATTAAATTCATACAATTTAACCAACTCAACTTCAGTTATATTACTGATTTTCCTGATTTTTAACAGACTGTCACTATTACCGGCAGTTAATGCATAACATGGATTTAAAAAATATTCCCTAATTTTTTTTATTAATTCCTGCCCTTCACATGCGATATATATTGTCATGTCTAAATCAATCAAGTATTCCCTTAATAGTACAGCAGATATATTTTCTCTCGCCTTGACCTTTCTATATTTCCATAAATCTTTTGTTCTACCTTTGTGAGTTCCTATAACTCCAAAATGTATTTCGTTTTCCGCATAGAAATCCATAACTTTTTCAAATGAAAAGCCTGCAGCAGCTCCTAATATACCTATTAAAGTTGTTATAGGTGGAAGAGGTAAAGTTTGTTGAAAAGTATGGGTCTCCGGAATTCGAAAAGAAGCAACCGGTGCATAAGTCTTTACTTCAAAACATAACATACTGTCTCACCCTATTCCCCTAAATAATAACTATGTACCCAGCCTTTCATTTTTTCAAAGGCCTCTCCAATAGATACTATATCAGTAGGCAAATTCGAGAATACTCCTCTTTTAGCTCCTAAAACATATTCAATTATTTCCTCTTTATAATCAGATATAGTTTCATTAATTAATTCAAAATCTATGCTGCCATTGTGTAACCGAACTATTTCTAGGAATATTGGATTTTTAACAGTAAGAATTGATGCTGCCAAAAATTTAGGTGAAATATCTGCTAAGAATCTAGTTTGCCGCCCGTTTGACCACAAGTTTTTAATCGCCATTAATAGAGCATTTACCCTTTCAGCCTTTTCTTCTGCCGACAACTCTTTCTCAAACCCTTCACCACACCCTACACGATCCAATTCTATTAAAATTGTCCCTCTATACAGACCTGAATGTATTTCTGTTTCAAATATATTTGGATCACCACCAGCTTTTACTCCCATATAATTAGTGCCGAAGTCCAAATCACCCTCATATCTGTTTAAAGAAATCAAAGGAGAAACTCGAACCGGAGAAGTTCTTTTTGTAGCACTTCCCCTTTGACCATCACTTGCTTTCTCAGTTCCCATAAATCCAAACAGATCATCGTCTATATACTCTGCAGGTTTTTGTAAAGTTGTCGATGCTCTTTTATCTGTTGATGCTATTCCTTCAGACAAAGTCCAGTCCATTGACCCGAGTTGTTCTCTTAAAGCTCTTCTTACCCACTGAGAAGAACCATAAGGAAACTGGTCTACTCCTCTCGAAATCTTTTTGATACTGGAAATATTATCTGCCTCCTTATCTGAACCATTTAAGCTTCCAATAGATATTGATGTTAAATACGTTATAGTTAGACATTTAGCATTTTTCATCATTTATCTTCCCCCTTCTTATTTGTTTTTTCTCCGCTTTTCACATAGTTGTAACTATTTAAAGCTGCTATCATACAAAATTGTTTAAACTCTTGAAAATTATCATCTGTAAGTTTACCTTCATAAACGTCAGAAGGCACAACAAAGTCGCTGCCAAGTTTAAATTGAAGCCTATTGAGTTGCTCTAAAAAGTCCACCTTGCGACGAGTTTTCCTCAATGCAAATAAATCTCCTTTTTTACCATTATCACTTTTTGCTACGGCCATTCCAATTCTTCTCCCTAGATTAACTGCTACTTCTTGTTCTTCCTTATACACCTTATTCTCCCCCTTTATTAATAATTCATAGGTTAATAACATATCGAATAAAGGTTTAAAATAATCTAGTTTTGTATGAAATACGTGTTGTTCAACTAAATCCAAAATAGTTTGTTTTTTCAATATTCGCTCGCAAACTCGATTTCTTAGAAGAGTTTTATTTTCATTCTTTGTTTCAGTGAAGCCAATAAGATAATATAAGGGTTCCTTCATCTTAACTCTCGTCCTCTTCTCAATCTGTTGAATTAATTTATAGAAATAAACGGTTTCTTTAAAGGGCCATATCATTTTCCCAGAAAAAGTACTACCTTCATTTTTTGTATGGACTACAACAAATTCTAACGGAGCTTTATCCACAGTTAGATCTAAAATAGCATCTAAATTTAATTCTACTTCACCTTCCGATTTGCCCGTTTGGCGTATTGAAAGCTTATCGTATAGAGTATAAAAAAATGCAAAAGTCACTTCAAAGGGATGTTGAAAATATACACCGAGAGGATGATCAAAGTTGCGGAGAAGATTAGGATCGTTATATTTAGCATCTTGCAAAGTATCATATACATCACACATTTTTTCAAGAGAAGGTGAATAAGGTAAAAATACATATAAATGATCATCCTGAGACAAATAAAAACCATTTACCGGCACAAACTTTCCTAAAAATGAACATTTCCAGCAAATCTTCTCGGGTTTTCCTGCTTCAGAATTAAAAGACAGTACTCCTGAAGAACCTGTTATAAACGGAAAAATAGTTTGATTGGCTTCATCAAGAGTGGATGTAGCCTCTCCACATAAATAACATTGACTTTTTATTTTTTTTGATCTTACGTTAATTTTTACTTTTGGTTTAACAGCATTAGGTCCATCTAATAATAATCCTGAAGTTGTAACATTCAAACCATTCTTGTCTAAAAATTCATCTAACCTTTGCTGTAAATGAGCATACTCTTTGGGTAAAATTCCCCGATTTTTTATTACAGTTTTGCCATTAAAATCTATCTCTTTTTTTTATCTTTCTAGCCCATTTTATAAATCTTCCTGTTGGTCTTGGAGCTTTATTATAAATAATTTCTGCTATCCCTACTGACTTTCGCTTAGGAAAACTTATAAACATATCATTTTTTGTATCATAATAAAAATTATAAGAAGTTGTATCATCTTTCTGCTTTTTCGTAGATAAATTATAAAATTTTTCAACCAATAAATCATAGGTCTTCTCAAGAGCAAATTGCACATTACTCTTTTTTCCTGATAATATTAATTCATTGTTAACTACTTTAATAGATACGTCATCCAGATTAAGTTCTTCAAGAATTTTAATAAGCCCTATCAATCCAGAATCCAGCCAAAAATGACCTAACTTCCGAAAAACCAGTTCAATAAATTCTTCTTTCCCCATCAATTCACCTCCTATCTTTTTACCAACTCTACACATCCGAATCCCTGACTATTCTTACTTCCAAGTCCCGCATCTACAGCCATTTGTAAAAGCTCTTTTGGTCCGGTCAGCTCTAATTTACCCGAATATCCCTTAATAACAGTATTTTTATAATAAACCACGTTTAATTTTATCCTCCCCAGTTTCTTTACCTTCACCTCCCCTGCCGGAGCTTTCTGCCCATAAAAAGCTTTATACTTTTTACGAAGATTATTTTCTATGAGAAAATCATAGTCTGGTTCACCCGGTTGGAAGTAACAAGTATACTTTCGTCCATCAGGTCTCAACAAAGTACTATACACAACAATTGGAGATAGTGTCCTTACTATTATCTTTTCCTTCTCTACTTTAAACTGCTGAACCATCATTTTTTCCACTTCAGTATTGCCGTTGCCAAGACAAATATTACTCCTGGTCAACATACCATTGGCTATTGATTGGCAAAAATAGTCCACAGGAGAAGATATCATTAACTGTAAATTGTCTATAAACCTTATAGTACTTTTTTCTCTATTAAGCTGAAATCTTCCTAACAATCTCGAAAAGGTAAACAATTTGAATTTACGGTTTTCATTTTCATACCCTTTCTCATGCAGAAAAGTCGCCAGTTCATGGTCAATGGAATCATAAATAACACCTTGAATTATATGGTTATAGTGTTGCTGTATCTCTAAACCACCACACGTTCTCAGCGATAAATAGATATGCATTTAACCACCCCTGTAATTTCCTTACTTTTCTTATTTTTATACTACTACATTGCCTCCGTCAGAGAGTGTCGGAGACATATATTTTTTTATAAAAATTAACTTTATAGTTTACAAATTATAAATAGATGCTAATTTTTTCGCTTCTTCTGCAATTTCCTGCCTCAAGCTTTCGGGCCGTATAACCTCTGCATGACTTCCAAATCCCATTATCCAACGTTTTACTTCTCCCAGACCGCTAACAGTCATTTTGAGAATAAGAGAACCATCGGATTGAACTTCAAGTTTTTGGGTGTGATGCCAGCAACGCTCACGTATCCAACGAGCCTGATGAGGGTCAAATTTTATAATTACCTCCTGCGGTTTACCGCCAAGTTCAATACCCAAGGCACTGCACAAGTAATCTTCCAGTGAAAAGTCTGGAAGCATAGTAAAAGTTTGATTTGTTTCTGAAATTTTCTGTATGCGGTCCAGAGCAAAAATCCTTAAGTCCCGGCGTAAATGACAGTAAGCTATAAGATACCATGCACCCTGATGGTACCGTAAATGATAAGGATCCACATACCGCTCACTTATCTTGTTCCTGGTAGCACCATAATATTTTATCCATACTGTAATTTTGTTTTCTATTGCAATAGCTAAACGATGATAAATTTCTGCAATTTTTTGCTCATTATCCCGAAGAGGTTCCACACCGAAAGAAATAACGTGATCCAAAGCAGTTAAATCGATAGAAATTCCCTCTGGCATTGAAGATATAATCTTTTCAAAAGCACTATAAATAGATGCTTCGAGAGGTGTACCTGCACATTGAGATAGTAATTTCTGTCCTAAGAATATAGCAACCAGCTCTCCCTTTGTAAGCCTTAGAGGCAATAATTGAAAATCATTATTCTTATAGTAATAGCCTCTATTCCGGTGGCAATAAAGGATAGGTGCACCAAGTCGATCTCTCATATATTCGATATCCCGTTCTACCGTTCGTCGACTAACCTCAAGATCCTGGGCCAATGTTAGTGTATTAGGATATTTGCCGGAAACCAACTGTTGATGTATATAATAAAGTCGAGCAAATTGAGCTCTTCTAAAAGCAGGCACTCTGGAAACGTTATCTTGTAAAATATATATCACCCTTCCTTAGTGGAATCAAGTTATCTTCGGAATCAAGCATTTTGGTTTGTAAATGTTCATAATTTGGTTTGAACATGAATTATCATATCACCTTAAATTGCATTTTTACTTCTATTATACATGAAATATACGTAAAATTTGTCGTTTTTAGTAGAATTATCCAAATAACTTGACTCTTTTTGCAGTAATATTAAATTTTTAGGCATAGATAGAGTGTAGGAATGCGTTAGGAGGTCTAAATGTAATTGACATTTAATAATTGAAGAAATTAACGCCGAAAGTCAGAAATTTAATTTTTTGATATTTTGAATTTAAAAGAAATGATGATTTTTTATGTTCATTTACTTAAGGGAATAGTCAAACTTTCTCTGTTCTTGGTTGGTATGCTTTTTATGAACCTGGAGGTAGGAAGGGGGGGGGTATACAAAAAACCTGCCGGCCTGAGGGTAGAGGAAATTCGTTTAACTTCGATGCATTAGCTGAAATGTGGTTATTTCAGAGAGCTATATCAGTTTAACAATTGGCCGGATTGGCCTTGTATGATTTCAACTCAACTGAAATTGAGAAAAATCAAAAAAGAAGGTTCCTGGTGAGCAGGCTACCTTCTTTTTGTATTGGAATTTACTCATCATCTATACTTTTTGCTTTTGAAAGAATTCCTGGTGTTTCCAGTAGCTTGAGGAAAGACCTCCATAATCATGAAAACCAGGAAAAAGGTTTTTATACCCTGGGAAACCAGGGAAATACCTTGGGAAACCTGGAAAGAAGTCTCCATAGCCCGGGAATCCAGGGCGAAAAACTTCCATAACATAGAAAAACAGGGAAAAATCCCCTATAACCGGGAAAGCCGGGGAAGAAAATTTAACAATTAGGAAATCCGGGGAATAAATCATTATAATGGTCTAAGCATGAATTTAATTTCCAAAACTGCCGAACATTGTATATACATTTTTTTCCTAGTTTATCATATGCCCAGGAATCTAATGAGGTTAGATTTAAATGTTAAAGATGTTGAGGTTAGGATTTCTATTTTTGTTTTTTGAGAAAATAGTTTAATAGAGGCATTCCCAGACCGTAGCAGGCGATGGTTTGACCTAGGCCTACGTAAAACATAGTGGTTAGCAGGGGGAAACCAAAAAGTTTATGCAGCATAAAACCGATAATTAAGGCATTGATAACTACAGGAGGTAAAGGAGCCAGGTATTTGTTTTTTGTTTTTGCTGTTAGATAACCAGCGATTAGTGTCGCTAAACTTCCAAATATAATATCATATATTCCATTCCCACCATAGATGTTCGCTATAAAACATCCTATGAACAAACCGATTACTGCTTCGGGATAGATAAAAGGCAGTACTGTTAATGCTTCAGATATTCTGACCTGAATCATACCATAACTGAGAGGAGCAAGGATAATAGTAACTACGGCATATACTGCACCGATCAAAGCTATTCTCGTTAGTTTGTTTACATCGATGTTTTTCATATGGTCTTCCCTCCATTTTTAAATTTTTCTTTCATTATTATACATTATAAGTATGTGTTTATAAAAGCTATATTAACAACAATGTGCACATTTTTTTGGACATTGATAATTTTTTCTTGTATAATTATAGTTGCATAGTTAATAATTTGCATACCTGGGAGGTAATTGCGAGTGGAAAAAAGTTTGTATACTGTTACAGATGTATTGAACTTAACAAGGAATGAAGTTAAAAGAAACTGTTATGAATATTTCAATCCCGGCTTGATAAAACAGATGAGTTTGATCGGGCTTGATAGAATTTTTGTAAAGGCAGAAGGCTCATATCTGTGGAATGACAAAGGAGATCGTTACATTGATTTTTATGGAGGAATAGGGTCATTAAATTTGGGCCACAATCATCCCGAGGTCATTGCTGCATTGCAAAAGGTGTCAACAAGACCCAATATACTTCATTCTGCTCCCAATGTCTTTGCATCGGCCCTGGCACATAATCTCGCCAAAATAACGCCTGGGGACTTACAATACACCTTTTTCTGTAACAGCGGAGCAGAAGCCGTTGAAGGGGCTTTGAAAACTGCCAAATTAGTTACTGGAAAGAAAAAAATAGTTTACTGTGATGGTTCCTTTCACGGGAAAACAATAGGTGCCTTATCTGTAACGGGTAGGAAGAAATATCAGGAGCCATTCAAACCACTGGTTCCTGAATGTGTTTCCATAAAATATGGAGATTTAGATAGCTTGGAAAAAGCTCTCTATAAAAAAGATGTTGCTGCTTTCATAGTTGAACCAATCCAGGGAGAGGGCGGTATAATCGTCCCGCCCCCGGGGTATTTAAAAGAAGCCAAAAAGCTGTGCCGCAAATACGATGCTTTAATGATAGCTGATGAGGTGCAGACAGGATTTGGACGGACAGGAAGAATGTTTGCTGTTGAATGGGAAGAAGTTGAACCGGATTTTATGTGTTTCGCCAAAGCGTTGAGCGGTGGAGTAGTACCAATAGGGGCATTTATTACAACCAAGCAAATATGGGAAAAAGCCTACGGACCAATGGATCGATGCCTTCTACATTCTTCAACTTTTGGAGGCAACACCTGGGCTACGGCTGCGGGTATTGCGGTAATAAACGTTTTGCTGAAAGAGGGACTTGTGGAAGAGGCAGATAAAAAAGGTAGCTATATGCTGAAAAAGCTGTTGGAAAGAAAGGAAAAATACAAACTTGTTAAAGATGTTAGGGGTAGAGGGCTTTTGATAGGGCTGGAAATTAAAGAAATTAAAGGGGGGCTAATTGATAAAGTATCAGGCTACACGTTGAACAAATTAACCAGGGAGTATCTGACATCTATAATAGTAAGCGAATTATTTAATAAATACAAAATACTAACTATTTATACCATTAACAACCCTAAAATTATACGGCTGGAACCACCCCTGACTATCGGGTATGACGATATAGATAGAGTTTTGGCTGCCCTTGATGAAATCTTTGAAAAGCACAGTAAACTCCTTGATGTTGCATTGATGGGAGCTAAAAACGTGTTGAAATCTCTTTTGAGCAAAAAGCACTGACACAATGCATTGTCAGTGCTTTGTGTGTACTGAGGATAAAAATTATCCTTTTCTTGTCAAGAACCTCTGATTTATTATATACTAATGGTTGAAATAAACTTCTCAGAAAAACCTTAATTTCCCGGGTAATATCAGGAATAACCATAAAATTAATGAAAGGAGAATAAAGAGTGAAAAAGGGCAATCAAAAAGATAGGGGTATTGTGATGGTATATACAGGAAATGGCAAAGGAAAAACTACTGCTGCTCTAGGAATGGCTTTAAGAGCTTCCGGTCACGGCCAAAAAATAAAGATGATACAGTTTATGAAGGGCAGTCAGAATTATGGAGAAATCAAGGCAGCTAAAAAGTACATACCAAATTTTGAAATAGAGCAGTTTGGCCTTGATAAATTTGTGAATAAAAACAATCCTGCTCAAGAGGATATTGAATTGGCCCGAAAAGGTTTCGAAGAAGCACGCAAAGCAATAATCAGTGATGAATATGATTTGATCGTTCTGGATGAAATCAGTGTGGCTGTAGACTACAATTTGATAAAAGAGGAAGATGTCATCAAATTAATACAATCAAAACCTTTAAGATTAAATCTTGTTTTGACTGGAAGGTATGCCAGTAAAAAAATCGTGGAGCTGGCAGACATGGTGAGTGAAGTCAGAGAGATAAAACACCATTATAAAAAAGGTATAAAGGCAAAACCAGGAGTAGAGTTTTAGATTTTTGATTAATTTTTATCCTTTTCTTTTTTTGGTTCTTCCCCATTTTAGTTGAGTTAAATGTCATGCAAACCCAATGTGGTCAATAGTTAAATCATTATAGCTTTCTCCTGGCTTCTGTCAAGGGTAAAGGCTGCGCCCCCGGCACTCAATTAACTTTTGAGTGTTAGCCCTTGACAGAACTCATCCGAAAGCTTTTTAGCTGTTAAGAATTGACCGGATATTTCAACAACAGCGAATGTAGTTCACAAGTATCCCGGATCTCAATGGGCATGGAAAAGGGAGGAACCGTTTTTTCGGGGACCACAGCACACGTTTTCGATGAAGCGGAGCAGCGTGCTTTAATCAACTGCAGCCTGACAGCCAAATATACGTGAATTCCTTTGCCCGGTTGGCTTGTATTTACACCGGGCAATGAGACAGTCAAGGCCGCCGCAAGGCGTCCCTCAGGGTTGCCTTGATTGCCTAAGCTGGCCGGTGTGAAATTTCTCAAGCCGGGCAAGGCTATCTAACCAACCCACGTATTTCCCAGGTATCTCTCTAGATAAAGTTTATTAGATATATTAGCTTAACCCTTAACCAACTGTTTTGGAGAAGAACCTTTATTTTTTAACACTACATGATTCTCTAATTATTAACTCAAAAGGTAATTTTACAATCCTTTTTTCCAGGGGTGCATCGGTCAAAATCTTAATCAACATCTGCATAGCTATCGCTCCCATATCATACATGGGTTGCGCAATAGTACTTAAACGGGGGCGAACTTTTGTTGTCAGGTCAATATTATCAAAGCCTAAAACAGCAATATCCGCGGGTACCTTTAGTCCGTTATCCAGAATCGCGTTCATAGCACCTACTGCCATTTCATCACTGGCAGCAAAAACTGCTGTCGGTCTGGGCTGTAACTGCAACAATTTTCTCATATTTCTGTAACCTGTTTTATAGGTGAAATCCCCTTCCAGGATTAATTCCTCTAGCACCGGAAGTCCTTTGGCCTGTAATCCCTGTTTATACCCGGTTAGGCGGGTAATACCGGCAATAGGGTCGTCAAAAGGACCACTGATAAAAGCGATCCGCCGGTGACCCAGGCCTAACAAATATTCGGTTGCCACCCGGGCTGCCATAACGTTATCAATGTTAACCGAAGGCAACAAGCCTTTATCATCATGGGTAGCCACCAGTACTACCGGCAGACGGCTCTCGATAAAACAGTCCAGGTGTTCATCTGTTACCTGTTCGCTTAAAAAGATTAGACCATCTATTTGTTTTTCCTGGAGGGTAGTGACATATTTCATTTCTCGCTGGAAATCCAAATCGCTGTTACACAAAATGACATTGTAGTTGTGTATATTGGCTATATCTTCAATACCCCGCACTACTTCTGCTGAAAAAGCGTTGGAAATGTCCGGGATAATCATTCCAACAGTTTGAGTTTTTTTGTTTATTAGACCCCGTGCCAGGGCGTTAGGTTTGTAGTTTAATTTTTCAATGGCTTTCCAGACCCTTTGCCTAGTTTTTTCCTGAACAAGGGGACTTCCATTGAGAACTCTGGAAACGGTAGCAATTGATACCTCTGCTAGTTTAGCAACATCTTTAATAGTCGGTTTCGTAATCATCTCCCTCCTGTCTCAATATTCTTTTTGTAAACCTTTTCATTTGTTTTTTCTAATTATAATATATTTATTAAACATAATCAAGAATAAAGAAGTGTTTTAATTTGTGGAAAATACAGGTAAATTGCTAAATATATATATAGTAATTCTCACACAGTTTAAAATTCAGGCTATTTTGGCTGTATTTATGTATTTTGGTTGATTACATCTTTTGGGCTTATGTTTATATCTGTAAAAATAGTTGTTATTAAAAGTAATACAAAAAAGACTTAAGCTGTATAACCTCAATAGAAAAACCCCGGATTTAGTTCTTCCGGGGTTTTTCTATGTTCGCCCGGCATGTCTGCCGAGCCGATGGGTTGAAAGAAACCCTGTCACCTAA
>ENA-OSAE01000271-OSAE01000271.1-marine-sediment-metagenome-genome-assembly--contig:-NODE-271-length-29086-cov-47.154559_pt1 | contig 29086 bp, 26 predicted proteins | sample MGYA00237870_ERZ529317 | MGnify/ENA primary metagenome ERZ529317 (study PRJEB26369, sample SAMN03142812) | marine sediment metagenome | biome: marine; feature: borehole; material: sediment... | reverse complement strand
TTCAGTGCGGTGTTATCACAAGTAGAAAGGACCAGGCTATTTTAGGGGAACATATAATGTTTGTAGCTTTGCTTTACTGAATTGAGTGCCGGGTCCCTTGACAGAACCCATCCGAAAGCTTTTTAATTATTAAGAATTGACCGGATATTTTAACAACAGCGAACGTAGTTCACAAATATCCGGGATTTCAATGGGCATAGAAAAAGGAAGAACCGGGCAATGAGGCAGTCAAGGCTGCCGTAAGGCACCCCCAACGGTTGTCTTGACTGCCGAAGCTGGCCGGTGTAGAAATTCTTGAGCCGGGCAAAGCTATCTAACCAACCCATGTAGCTCTCTAGATAAAGTTTGGTAGATATATTAGCTTAACCCTTAACTAACTGTTTTGGAGAAGAACCAAAAATTAATTTGAGGAAGCCTCTGGCTGCACCTGCCGGCAGCCAGGGACTTTACTTTTTTCAGGTGGAATTCAAAAGGGCTGTTGGCAGTCTTTCAGCCAACAGCCCTTAAAGTCTTCAGCATTTTTTAATATCCTTACCCAGGAACTCGCTGATAAACTTCATGGCACAGAACTCCCCACACATTGTGCAGGTTTCTTCTTCAGGAGAATTTTTGTCTTCCCTGAACCGTTTTGCTTTTTCAGGGTCAATGGCCAGTTCTATCTGGGTCTTCCAGTCCAGGTTTTTACGGGCAATGGCCATCCGTTTATCCCATTCAGATGCTCCCTGTATACCCTTAGCCACATCAGCAGCATGGGCAGCAATTCGTGCTGCAATCACACCTTCCCGCACATCCTCAATCCCAGGCAAACCCAGGTGTTCTGCGGGAGTTACATAACACAGGAAATCTGCTCCGAAACTTGCAGCCAGAGCTCCACCGATGGCAGCGCTGATGTGGTCATATCCAGGAGCAACATCCGTAACCACCGGTCCCAGCACATAAAAGGGAGCATTGTGACACAGCTTTTTCTGCAGCTGTATGTTGGTCTTGATTTCATTTATGGGGACATGGCCGGGCCCCTCTACCATAACCTGCACTCCTGCATCCCTAGCTCTATCCACAAGCTCACCCAGCACAATGAGTTCCTGTATCTGTGAACGGTCTGTTGCATCAGCAAGGCAGCCGGGCCTAAAACCATCTCCAAGGCTTAAAGTCACATCATGCTCAAGGGCTATTTCCAGCAGCCTGTCATAATGCTCAAAGAGGGGATTCTCCTGTTCATGATACAGCATCCATCCGATAATAAAGGAACCGCCTCTGCTCACAACATCTGCAACGCGCCCCTCCTTTTTAAGGCGTTCAACCGTTTCCATGGTAACACCACAGTGGACTGTGACAAAATCCACACCATCCCTGGCGTGTTCCTCTATCACTCCGAACAGGTCATCAACGGTCATTCCCACTATTTTGCCTTTTTCCTCCAGTGCCCTGACACCCGCCTGGTATATCGGCACAGTGCCAACGGGAACGGGAGAATTCTGTATTATGGTCTTCCTTATTTTCTTAAGGTCTCCACCGGTGCTCAAATCCATGACGGCGTCTGCTCCCGCATCAACGGCAGCCTTCAGCTTGGTCAGCTCGTTTTCCAGATCGGGAAAGCTGCTGGACGTCCCGATATTGGCATTGACCTTGGTCTTCAGCCCCGCTCCTATACCCCGGGGTTTGAGGGTTTTGTGGTTTTTGTTGGCAGGAATGACCACCTCCCCTTTTGCTATTTTTTGGCAAAGCTCCTGTGGATCAAGGCCTTCGCTTCTGGCAACCGCTTCCATTTCACTGGTGATTTTACCTGCTTTTGCAGCTAACAGTTGAGTCATTTTTATCAACTCCATTCCAAAAAGTTTTATAATACTTCCTTTTCCTCATACACTGACATTGTTTTAACTTTTTCATCATCCAGCAGACTCAGTGTATCGAAAAAGGCCGCTTTGTATGTGCCTGGTCCATACACATTTTCCCTTTCCGCAGCCAGTTCCCCTGCAATGCAAAAACTCAAAACAGCATACTTTGCTGCCTCATAAAAGTCTTTTTCAACTCCCAAAAAGCTTCCGATCACCGAGGCCAGCATGCAGCCTGTTCCTACTACCTGCCCCATCAAGCTGTGGCCATTCTTTATATAAGCAAGCCTTTTGCCATCAGTAACAATATCCTCTTTACCGGAAACAACCACAACGGTGTTGTGCTGCCTGGCAAAAGCCGCTGCAACTTCTTCCAGGTTCTGACCGGAATCCAGAGATTCAACTCCTCTGATCTTGCCTTCCCTACCCGCCAGAATTGAGATCTCGGCTCCATTGCCTTTTATGACAGCAACATTCAGTTCATTTAGAAGCCTCCGGGCGCTTTGCGTACGGAGCTTCGTCGCCCCTGCCCCCACAGGGTCCAGCACAACAGGAACACCCTTCTGATTTGCCGCCTTCCCGGCAATGAGCATGGCCTCTACCTGCTGAGGAGTAAGGGTTCCGATGTTTAAAACAAGGGCTCCTGCAGCAGCAACCATCTCACTTACTTCCTCTTTGGCATGGGCCATCACAGGCAGCGCTCCGATGTTCAACGTTACATTGGCACACTCGCTAATGGTAACTTCATTGGTGATGTGATGGACAAGAGGCTTTTTCTGCCTCAATAATGTTATAAGCTCTTTCAACTTGAACCCTCCTTTTTGGATGCTTTGCCAATTACTGACCTTAATTCCCTTGCCGCTTCTTCAACATTCTCTGCAGCACTTAAAGCAGAAATGACCGCTATGCTGTCAGCCCCTGCTTTGATAACCTCTGCTGCATTATCCCGGTTTATTCCACCAATTGCTGTTAAATGGAGACTCACCTTTTCCCTTATCCTTTGCAAACCTTCAAGGCCAATGGGTTTTTTGGCATCTTCTTTAGAACCGGTAGGAAAAATGGGCCCAACCCCCAGATAATCCGCACCTTTCTCAACAGCTTCAAGGGCTTCTTCCACTCCTGATACCGATATGCCGACAATCTTATCAGGCCCAAGCAGCTTACGGGCTACTTCAATGGGTAGATCCGTCTGCCCCAGATGAACTCCATCCGCATCCAGGGCCATGGCAATGTCAATCCTGTCATTTACGATTAGAGGAATCTGATGTCTGCGCAATATCTCTTTCAAGCTGTATCCCAGTTCTAGAACTTCTCGGGCTTCCATGTGTTTTTCCCTCAATTGAATGGCATCAACTCCACCGGCAATCGCCTGCTTCACAATGTCTATAGTAGCCCTGCCCCCGGAAAGGGCCTGCTCCGTAACAAAATAAAGGCGACACTTGAAATCCATTTACTGACCTCCTTTTAACCAGGCCTTACCCTTCAACCTGTCGGATATTTTTTTCACCTTTGCAAATACATTCTGAGCCTCCATCACTGCTGACATAACAGCCACATCACTGATGCCCTTTTTTACAAGGAAATCCAGGGTGTGTTCATCGATTCCCCCAATAGCCACCACAGGAATACTCACTCTATCCCGAATGCTCTTTATAAAGGTTACTCCCCTGGACCCCATCCCGGGTTTTGATGAGGTTTTAAACACATGGCCGGCCAGCAAATAGTCGGCTCCTTTGGCCTCTGCTTCTTCAGCTTCCTTCACACTGTGGACAGATGCTCCAACAACCATTTTATGGGGTATCACCCCCCTGGCTATTTCAATGGGAATAGCATCATGACCAAGGTGGACACCTTCAGCCTTAACGGCCAGAGCCACCTCAATGCTCCTATTGATAATCAGGGGTACACCGTTTTTCTGGGTTATGGGTTTTATCCTTTCCGCCAGCTCATAAAGCTTGCGGGGAGGCAGATCCTTTTCCCTCAAAATAACAGCCTCGGCTCCTGCTATCACAGCCTCATGTATAACCTGTTCCAGGGGTTTCCTGCACAGCTTCCTGTTGGTAATGATGTACAGCATGGGAAATCATCTAACTGCTTAGTTTGTCTATTATCTGCTCTGCTACCCTTTTCCCGGAAAGCAGCATACCGCCAAAGATGGGGCCCATCCTGTGGCTGCCGAAGGCTGCATTGGCTGCCATTCCAATAACAAATATTCCGGGATAGACCTCTCTGGTGTTTTTAACTACATCCAGTTCGCCTTCCAGGGCATTCATGGATTTTTCACCGGGAACACCACCTGTAGGAGTATCCAGTTGAGCTCCCATTTTTCGGGTCAAAATCTGCAGCAACTCTGCATCATGACCTGTTCCATCTATGACGTATTTTGCTCTGGCCACTATTGGGTCAACATGAAGCCTGTTAAGACCAACAGGTGTCCAGTTGAGCACCAGGCCGGTAACTCTTCCCTGGTAAACCATTACATCCTCCGCTGTTATGAGGTTGAAGAATTTGGCTCCAGCCTCTGCTGCTCTGGCAATAAGGGTGGCTGTGGCTTCAACTGAATCAGCAACATAATAACCTTTTTCATACTCAGCATACCTGATCTGGAACTCGTCCAGTATTTCTCTTCCTTCTTCCTGAACAACGATTTTGTTGAACATCATGCCTCCGCCCCACATTCCACCACCAGGGCTGAGCCTTCTCTCAAACACCGCCACCTTGTAACCTTCTCGGGCGAGATAGTAGGCGGCAACCATTCCCGATGGTCCGGCTCCCACGATAGCAACATCACTATCCAGATGATCCAGCATCTCTTTCATGTAATTTTCCACTATGGCTTTAGAAATAACGACTTCATCAAGCTTCACTTTGTTTTCCTCCTTCCTCCAGGGTTTTTAAACAATAAAAATGATGAACAGGACCCCTTCCTTTTCCGATTTTCAGGGCATGAGTTAGGGCCCTTGTCACGTAATGCTTTGCAAGCTTAACGGCCTCCACTGTCCTCAACCCTCTGGCAAGGCCCGACGCTACAGCTGCCGAAAGGGTGCAGCCTGTTCCATGGGTGTTTTCAGTGTTAACCCTCGCGGCGGAAAACAGCTGAAACTCCCTTCCATCGTACAGCACATCCACGGCTTTATTCTGGTCGATGTGGCCTCCCTTTACCAGCACGTATTTGGGGCCCATCCGGTGTATGACCCTGGCTGCTGATTTCATGTCTTCCACTGTAGATATGCTGATGCTGGCAAAAAGTTCAGCTTCTGCCAAATTGGGTGTAACCACATGTGCCAGGGGAAACAATGCTTCCTTGTATGATCCAATGGCATCCTCTGTAAGCAGCCTGTCACCACTGGTGGCTACCACAACGGGATCAACCACCAGCTTGTGTATGCAATACTCCTTTGCTTTTTCAGCAACCACTTTTACTATCTCTGCATTAGCCAGCATCCCGGTCTTTGCAGCATCCGTGCCTATATCTTCCATAACGGCATCAATCTGTCTGGCCACAAACTCGGCGGGCAGCGTGTATACACCTGTTACACCACAGGTGTTTTGTGCCGTTATTGCCGTTATGGCCGTGGTGCCGTATCCTCCCAGAGCAGATATGGTCTTTAAATCCGCCTGGATTCCTGCTCCCCCTCCGGAATCAGAACCGGCGATTGTCAAAACCTTATACATCAAAACACCTCCATACAAATTAAAAAAACCGCAAATCCAGTGAAGGGAATTTGCGGTTTAATGTTTTTACACAACCACTTCCCTCCGCTGGTATTACCCAGGTCAGGTTCTAAGGGTCGAGGAAAAATCCTCTCTCAGCCATTATTGGGCTCCCCTAGTGGTTAAAGACCGGTTATTCAGTTGTTAATTTATTATTATATTATCACCTAACCAGTAAGATGTAAAGTGGTTTTTCTGGTTCTTCTCTAAAACAGCGGCTAATGGGCCAAACCAACTTTATTCAAAAAACACCCCGGCTGGTTAGACAGCCTTGCCCAGCTACTCCTCGGGCTTGCAGAGACTTGATACCCCAGTGCCCAAATATTTTCTAAAAAAACTGAAAATTCTTTGTGTGTTTACGCTTCTTCTTTAACCACACACGTTTCTGTCATGTAATCTTCATAGATCCCCATCAATTCCATATCAGTGAGGGAACGTTTCAAAGCCACAGCAGTCTTTCTTATGTTCAAAAGCAGTTTTCTTGCTACAGCATCATCTATTTCAACACCGTTTTCCTTTAATTTGTTGATAACAGCAGCTTTACCCGAATGTTTACCGATCACTATCTTCCTCTCTAATCCAATTTCTTTCGGGTCAAAAGCCTCATAAGTTTCAGGATTTTTCAAAGCCCCATCTACATGTATTCCCGATTCATGGGCAAAAATGTTTGTTCCCACAATGGATTTCCACGGATAAATTTTTCTACCTGATGCCTTAGCCACATACAGGCAAAGCGGTCTAAGCATACTGAGGTTTTGAAAAACCTTTTTACCCAACACATGTTTCAAACCCATGACTACCTCTTCAAGGGCCGCATTCCCTGCCCTTTCACCCAATCCATTTACCGTAACACCTACATGAGTAGCTCCCGCCAGCACTCCTGCTATGGCATTGGCAGTAGCCATACCAAAATCGTTGTGGGTATGCATCTCGATATTCATTTTAACCTCGCCAAGGATCCCCTCAATAGTATTAAAAACAGAAACGGGGTCCATAAAGCCTATAGTATCACAGTACCTGAACCTGTCAGCCCCTGCTTCCCTGGCAGTTTTGATAAACTTTATCAAAAAATCAAAATCAGTTCTGCTGGCGTCTTCTGCATTAACAGACACATACATGCCATTCTTTTTAGCAAACTCCGTAGCTTTTGCCATTTTATAAAGCACTTCCTGCCTTGTAGATTTAAGCTTGTGTTTTATATGTATATCCGAAGTGGCTATCGAAATGGCTATAGCATCCACACCACACTCAATGGACGCCTGTATGTCCCTTATTACTGCCCTGCTCCAGCCCATTATGCTCGCCTTAAGCCCAAGGCCGGCTATGGTTTTGATGGCTTCTTTTTCATCACCACCCATAACAGGAGTCCCCACCTCTATCTGGTCAATACCCAATTTATCCAGCATCCTGGCTATCTGCACCTTTTCCTTGTTGGCAAAAACAACCCCAGCCGTCTGTTCTCCATCCCTGAGGGTGGTATCCACCAAATAAACCCTTTTGTTTTTATCATAATATTTTCCCTTGAGCATAACAAAAACCCCCTTTGTATACTTGTATGATTGTATACAATTATACAAGTGCACCTATTTTTTGTCAAGTAAAAAATAAAACCAGCAGTTTTACTTAAAACAGGAATCAATACCTGGGATTTTACCGGCCTTTCCGATTTTCAACAACAGTGAATGTAGCTTACAAGCATCCGGGATTTTAATGGGCATAGAAAAGGGAAGAACCACAACTAATAATTTCACCCCATTATCCGGGCTGTGACAAATTTCGAGCCTGAAAACTTGACACAACTGGCTTTATAGGCTATAATTACTCTCAAAGTGCAAAACAGGTTTTCCGGAGCTAGTAACCAGGATCCCTTCCACTTAGCGAGCGGGGGATGGTGTAAGCCCTGCTGGGACATTCTGGTGAAGGGGGCCGGAAAAGAACCTTTTCTACAAAAGAGGCTGGCCCGTGCCGGCAACTAGGGTGGAACCGTCCTGAAAAACAGGACCCCTAGACCTTCGAGGTCTGGGGGTTTTTATTTTCCAACTTTTATTTAACAGGAGGTAGATGGAAGTGACAGAAAACAACGGTGAAAAACTGATGAACAAGCTGGTATCACTGTGCAAGAGAAGGGGTTTTGTGTTTCAGGGTTCAGAGATTTACGGCGGTCTTGCAAACACATGGGATTACGGTCCTCTTGGTGTAGAACTAAAAAGAAACGTCAAAGAGGCATGGTGGAAACGGGTAGTTATGGAAAGGGAAGATGTGGTGGGAATCGATTCCGCCATCCTCATGCACCCAAAAACCTGGGAGGCTTCCGGGCACCTGGCGGGGTTCAATGATGCCCTGGTTGACTGCAAAAACTGTAAATCAAGGTTCAGAGCAGATCACCTGATTGAAGAAACCACTGGCATGCATGTGGAAGGCAAAAGCCTTGACGAGCTGAACCAGATACTGCGGGAAACGGATATCAAATGCCCCGAATGTGGTATGCACAACTGGACAGATGCAAGGGTATTTAATCTCATGTTCAAAACATACCAGGGACCCGTTGAAGACGCTTCCTCAACGGTTTACCTGAGGCCTGAAACTGCTCAGGGAATATTCGTCAACTTTAAGAATGTGATGGAAACGGCAAGGATGAAGCTGCCCTTTGGTATTGCCCAGATCGGTAAGGCCTTCAGAAACGAGATCACTCCCGGCAATTTTATATTCAGAACCAGGGAATTCGAACAGATGGAGCTTGAGTATTTTGTAGAACCCGGGGAAGACTCCAAATGGTTTGATTTCTGGCGCCAGTTTACCATTGACTGGTTTGTTTCCCTGGGAGTCAGCAAAGAAAATCTGAGGCTCAGAGATCATTCCCCCGAAGAACTCTCCCACTATTCAAAAGCAACTACAGACCTGGAATTCAGGTTCCCCTTTGGATGGGGTGAACTCTGGGGCGTGGCAAACAGGACAGACTATGACCTGTCAAGACACATTGAATACTCCGGTAAGTCTTTAACCTATTACGACCAGGAGAAAAAACAGCACATCGTTCCCTATGTTATTGAACCATCCCTGGGAGTGGACAGGGCCATGCTGGCATTCCTGTGTGATGCTTACCGGGAAGAAGAAGTAAAGGGCGAAAAACGAGTTGTGCTGGGACTGCATCCCGAAATAGCACCAATTAAAGCGGCTGTCCTGCCCCTTTCCCGGAAGGAACCCATTGAGGCACTGGCGGAAAAGATCTACAGAAAACTGAAAAAATGTTACAACGTTGAATACGACAGAACGGGCAGCATCGGTAAACGGTATCGCCGCCAGGATGAAATCGGGACTCCTTTCTGCATAACGGTAGATTTTGACAGCCTTGACGACAATCAGGTAACTGTAAGGGATCGTGACACCATGAAGCAGGACAGGATCCCGGTGGATGAAGTGCTGCCTTATCTTCGCGACAAATTGGGGTTTTAGCCTGACATATCTAAAGCCTGTATCCCTAAAAAGGAGGGATACAGGCTTTTTTACAATAACCCTCAAGGTGTACTGTTATTTCTCCATCCTTATCTCTGATCGCAAAAATACAAAAAATATCAACGCAACCAACTGGGTTAAAACTGCAAAGATTTTGATGTAGGCTGTAGAAAAATCATAAAAAATCCCCATAATGGCACTTCCCAGGAACCATGATATGCCGAAGGCCGTGTTGAAAATTCCGAAGGCCGTTCCTCTAAGGTCAGCACAAACCATATCCGCAACACAGGCCCTCATGATTGTTTCCTGGATGCCCATTACTGCGCCCCACAAAACAATACCCATCAATACAAAAGAATAACTGGATGTAAAAACCAATAAGGGGATGGGAATGGTTAAAAAGGGAACTGCTACAAGGGTAATTACTCCTATTCGGTCATAGAGCTTTCCTGCCAGCAAAGCGACCAGCACATCAACCCCCATGGCGATAGAAAAGAAAATGGGAATGTAAACATCCGGAATAACAGTTTTGTCTTTTAGATGATATGAAATAAGTTGAAAGTGGGCAAACCCTGTCACTGTAAGGGCAGTAAATACCGTATACAACCAAAAAAGGCGCGGCAGTCCTTTATTCTTGCTCTTAAGTTCGGTAATATCCTCGAGTTCCCGCGGCTGTGGAAAATTAATCCTCGCCACCACCAGAACACCAAGAGCAGCCATTGCGGGCAGCAACAGGGCGACAAAACCGCTGCGAAAGTCATCCTTCACAAATACTACAGCAGACACAATCAGCGGTCCGGCAACAGCACCTATCTGGTCCATCGCCTCATGCAGTGCAAAACCCCAGCCCCTACCAATTCTGCTGGCAGCATGAGAAAGCATGGCATCCCGCGCCGGGGTTCGTATGGCCTTACCCAGCCGTTCCATTACAATTAACAGTGCAGCCACCTGCCAGTTTCCTACCAGTGCCAGTGCAGGCACAGCCAAAAGGTTTATACTATAACCCAGACCGGTAAAAAGCCAGTATTTTGCCGTGCAGTCCGCCAAGTAGCCGCTTACCAAACGCAGTCCATAACCGATGAACTCACCAATTCCAGCCACTAGCCCTACAACAGCGCCACTTGCACCGAGCAGACCCAGAAAAGGCCCCGTTGCACTGCGGGCCCCTTCATAAGTTATATCGGAAAAAAGGCTTACTATTCCCAACAGGAAAATAAACTTTACAGCAGTTTTCTCGCTTTTCTCTGACATTTTGGTGTTCTCCCTTCAGCATGCGGTTTTTTACGCTTCCCTTTCATTGATTGATTTAAAAATAGTTTCCGCCTCTGCTTCATCTTCAGGGGAAACGGCAGGGGGATTGTATCTGGCAGTTAAATACAGCCCGGTTATTTCATGAATGAGCTTGGCATATTCCTGCCCGTAGGCTCTAACTATAAAGGGAGTATATTCCAGGGGAGTTTGGTCTGATTTTCTCCTGTATCCTGCTTCATGGGCTTTTTTCATAAGACCAACATACATTTTTCGGATTTTATAGGCAGGAGTGTTTTCTGGTTTTATTCTTTTGGAGGACACAAACCTTCTGTTGATTTGCTTTAAAAACCCGAACATTTCCTGCTTCATCTCATTCCATTTAAATACTAATTCCCTTTCCTCTTCAAATTCTGTGGGCTCCACTGCTTTAAACCTTTTCAGAGCCAGCATTAAAAGGACTGTAAAGATCAATAAAATAATGATAAGAAATGCTCCTTTGAAAAAAACTTTAATTTCCGAAGGGAGTATTGTGTATGTATGATATTTCAGATTAAAGAGCTCACCATCTATCTCTTCAGCTTCCATTGCTGCATCCCTGGGGTTAATAATCTTTTTGAGGAGAAAAGTTAAAAATCCTACAATATAAGAAATGGGAATCAATAATACAACAACCAGATCAGCAAACACAAAGTAAACCTCTTTGATTACCATCCAAAAACTTTTTAGGTAAGCGGGACTATAAAGGCCATACAAAAAAAGGGAAGCAAAAATCACACACAAAGAGAGAACAACGGAGATTAACAGCCATCTTTTTTGTATCGACCGCGCATACTTTTTAGAAATAACTGCCGTAAAGGTATCAATATTAAAAACTCCTAATGTTACAAGGGATAGCCCGACATAGGCCAATGTATAGGGTATAACCCTTTTTAGGACAAAAGCATCCTTTACTACGAGCAGAATCACCATTAGTATTATTGTATAAAGCCTTATTTTCCGGAACATCTCATAGTAATTTATGTTAGCAGCACTAGAAGTTACTCCAATGATAAACACCGCATACACCATTACCAGCCTGACAAAGTTGAAATCTATACCCCTAAACCCTTTTGTTAAAATCAAATTTACATCAATATAGGCAAAGCCCGTCAATAAAAAAACCGAACACACAAAAAACAATCGTTTTAAGCCTTTATCTCTTATTCTGAAATAGGCCAGCTCAAAAGTCCTGCCCAAAATTATATAAAAGCCTATCTCAAAAAAGGAAAGCAGCAGAATATCCTTCCGTGTTATGTAATAACTGAAACTTATAACACCTATGCACATCACTGTATAGTTTAAGCCAAGAACAAGCAGTTGTTTTAAAGCTTCAAACCAGTCTAATTTCCTCCATATCACGCCAGGATTCCTCCCCTAAAACCCTGTAGGTTTTAATACCGGTAACATTTCTCGTTTCCCTGTGTCTATCCCCGATTAAAACAAGCTGCAGTTCAAACCCCTTCCTATCAATCATCCTCAGGATTTTTTCAATCCTTTGATTAAGAAAGGGTGTGATAAAAACAATTTGGCCTTGAGGTTTTATCTTTTGAAGGATTTTTAATGTCACGTTCTCTATAGGTTCCATGCCGTAATCGTATAAACGGGATAGGCTCTCAAGCAGAACCTTCAGGTGTGAAAAACCCCTGCCGTAGGGAATAACGGTAATTAATTCTGTATCCATTTTTTCTGATACCATCCGGGTGTTGCTGACAAGCATAACTTCACATCCACCTCTAATTGCTCTGCTTACGATTGATGCCGCGGTTATGATGGCAAGTTCTACAGCACTGGTGTTTATACCTTCCCAGGGGTGCTCAAAGGTATTAACATTTAATATAATGGCCAGTTTTTTGTTAAGACTGGCGTCATACACCATTGTTTGAAGTTTCATCTTCCGGGCCGTAGCTTTCCAGTGGATACTCTTAAAGCTGTCACCCGGTACGTAATCTCTGGTTCCTATATAACTATAAGGATCCTGAAAAACAAAGCTCTGTCGGTGGTTTTCCCCCGTTAAACTGAAGTGTAACATGCTTGATGATCTGATTTCTAAGACCTTCGGGAACACTATTATTTTAACGGTCTCTTCTCTATTCATAGTTTTTTGGAAAAAACCCAGTATATCACCGGAGCGAATTTCAGCGGGACCGAAAAAGAACATCCCCCTGTTGTTGCACAAAATGGGATATTTTCTTGTAATTTTTTCATACCATCTGGCCGAAAAAATTCCTGCCAGTATTTTTCTGTTTACCTTATAATGGGAGGACAGGGATCCCTTTAAAAATCTGACTTCTTCGGGCACCTCGGTTCGTATTAAAATCCACGGCAGGGGAAGAATTTTGTCATTCGTCAATTCCTGGGTATAATTCAGCTGATCTCCAAATAAAGCATTTTGTTTTTTGAAATAATGTCGAAACTTCACTCTTGAAAGGCTTTTCTGACCCCAGATATAAGAAATTATTAATGTTAAGACAACAGAGATAAATACAAAAAGACCCATCATGTTAATTTCCCCATTCTTCTAAATTTTCTACAGGAACCGGTATTTTATCCGTTATCTCCTCTATAACATCTTCAGACCTGACATTTCTCAAAAAGCTCCGGGAACTCAGCAAAATCCGGTGGCTCAAAACAGGAACGGCAAGGGCCTTTACATCATCGGGTATTACAAAGGCCCTCCCCCGAACAGCAGCCAGGGCTCTGGCACACCTTAGGAACAAAAGGGAGGCCCTTGGGCTTGCTCCCAGGCTTACTTCTGGATGAACTCTGGTCTCCCGCACTATTTTTAACATATAATTTTCTACAACTTCATCAACATAAATGGTGTTCACATAACTCTGTATTTTGATAAGTTCACTTCTGTTAATCACCGGCTTTATTTCATCCAATGGGTCGGCTTTTCCAAACCGATGCAGGATCTCCTTTTCTTCATCAAAGGTGGGGTAACCGAAACTTATCCTCATCAAAAACCTGTCAAGCTGTGCCTCAGGCAGGGGAAAGGTGCCCTCCATCTCTATGGGATTCTGGGTGGCAATAACCATAAAGGGGTATTCCTGATGCCTTGTTACCCCCTCTATTGTAAACTGCCCCTCCTCCATGACCTCCAGAAGGCTTGACTGGGTTTTGGGCGTGGCCCTGTTGATCTCATCAGCCAGCAGGATGTTCGTCATAATCGGTCCAGACCTGAATTCGAATTCCGATGTTTTCTGGTTATACACGTTAACACCCAGAACATCGGAAGGTAGAAGATCGGGCGTGCACTGAATTCTCCTGAACTTTAAATCCAAAGATTTTGCCAGGGTTTTTGCCATCAGAGTCTTCCCTACACCCGGTACATCCTCTAAAAGCACATGGCCCCGGGCCAGCAGAGCCGTCAGCACGAGTTCAAAAACCCTTTCTTTCCCAACCACAACTTTATTCAGGTTTGCCTTAATACTCTCAAGCTTTGTTTTAAAACCCTGATTCACCATCAATCAAGACCCCCGTTTTATCGGTGCAGTTGATTTTTAAGTTCAATGATTTTTATTTCCAGATCCTTTATCTTCCTATGGATTTCCTTCAATTTATTGATTTTATCTCTGCTGGATGCTTCTCCACGCTTCTTCATCTCCACCGCTTTTTCAACAGATTTTAAGATGTTTTGTTTTGTCTCCTGAATCATATCCTTTAGGTAATCCACGTAATTTTTAAAGGTTTTTTCCATCCTCTGAACCACATCATACCTTACCCTTCCGCACTGCCTATCAAACTGCTTCTGCAGCCACTGCCTTAAATGATTTATTACCATCTTCTTTGCTATAAAGCCCGGCAGCCACCGCGCCACCGATAAAGGAGTGGGCATAAAGAAACCCTCTTCCGGTTCCATGTTGTAATAGAAGTATCCCGCCGGCTCAAATTCCTTAATCTGGACAAAATTATCGAATTTAATATCAAATATATCTGCCGTTAAGGTCTGCAGTTCCAAAATGATTGATTCTACCCTGCGGACCAGTTTTTGCGTAATTTTTTGGGAAACCTCTGCTAGTGCATCAAGCTCTTCTTCTCTCCAGGAATCTATAAGGCTTAATGTTTCCTCGGTTATATACTTCCTCGTATCTTCAACAAGCCTTTTTGTGGGAAGTTCGCTGTTCTCTCTGAAGTACCGCTCTAGGGCCTGTTCCAGTTTTCTATAATTGTTCTTTCTGAAATCCTCGTAATCCTTCTGGAATTTTTCGAATATCCCTTTAGTTTCTCCCTCAAAAACAAACAGAATATCCCGTTCCCCTTCCTCTATCTTTTGGATTTTCTGTTTCAGCTTCTTAATCTTTTCTTCAAGTTCTGCCATGGGGGTGGTAAGGGCTTTTAGTTCCAGTTCAGCAGCAAACTTTATTTGCGAGATAATTTTTAACGCATTATTGCAGACCGAAGCCAGCAGCGCATCCCTTTTTTCTTCGGAAATAAAACGGTTAAGCTCCTTTAAAAAATCCTCCACCCCGCTGTTTTTCCATTTCTGTGTGTCATTTTTCAGAGCGGCATTCAGAGCCATTTTGGCAGAAATCGAATGTATTCGAATATCCTCTATATCCAGATTTTCTTCTAAAACACCTTTTGTAAATTTCACCGCTTCCTCTATGTCTTTTCTGTCTGCATAATCAACCTTGTTAAGCACAAAGAATATCTTTACCGCATTCTGGCTGACATCCTCCAAAAATTCCAGCTCGTTTTTGGCTACGGGAGAATCTATAGTAAACAGGAAGATGGCCGCATCCAGCTTGGGTAAAAAACTATAGGTTATATCGGTATTGTGTTCAAATACCGATCCGACCCCAGGGGTATCTATCAGCACAACACCCCTTTTCAAAAAATCCGAAGGATATTCGATAATTACCTGCTTTACGTTCTTTTCATTATTCGGATTGCCCTTTTCAGTAACATAGTCTTTCAGCTCTGCTGGGGGGATTTCCTTTTTGGGTCCATTTCTAAAATCTACCGTGATTTTGAGGCTTTCCCCGTATTTTATAATAGTGACTATCGATGTTAAAGGAATAACTGCCGTGGGAACAATTTCATCCCTGAGTATGGCATTAATAAAGGTCGATTTGCCCCTCTTGAATTGACCAACTACCGCTACATTAAACTGATCCTCAGCCAGTTTTTGTATTTCAAAATTCACCCTTTCTTTCAAATCACCGCCGAAATCGATGGAAAGTTCTCTGAGTTCACTTAAATATTGAACCAATGAATCCCTTTTTTTACCGTGCTTTACAGCCATGCTCCATACACCCCTGTATTTAGTAATCGTTTTTATTAAAAAACAAAGCTCCCATAATATCATCCAGATATTATAGGAGCTATCAGCCTATCATTAAGGCGCTTTTGGTGAGCTCCATCACCATTAAAATCTATTTATGTTTTTTATTATATATTTATTTCAACCATATTTCAAGATATTTGAAAACTTATCAGCAATGGCAGCTGATTCATTGTTTAAATACAACAGTATTATGTGTTATAATCCATATGAAGCATGCTGCAGAAAGAGGTGCTTGGATTTGAACTACATAATGGTAGCCCTGGGGGGGAATGCTCGGTTCCCTGGCCCGCTACATAATAACCGGTTTTGTTTCCAGTATCAGCAATACCCTATTTCCCTACGGTACCCTAACAGTCAATCTGGCAGGTTCATTTTTGTTGAGCCTGCTTTCCGCCCTTTTTATCGATAAACTGGTTATAGATCCCAACTGGAGAATATTCGTTACCACCGGTTTTCTGGGAGCCTTTACCACCTTTTCCACCCTTCAGTACGAAACCCTAAAATTGTGGGAAGAGGGATTGATTGCCTATGCATTACTACTCATTGGGCAGTGTTGTCGCAGGTTTTGCAGCCCATGGCTGGGTCTAGTGGTATCAAGGTTAATTTTTTAAAACAAAAGGGGGATACAAATGGTTAAAATAAGCGGTAAATCCAGAGTGTTAACCATCTACATCGGTGAGGCAGACAGATACAGGGGTAAACCCCTTTATAAGGCCATAGTAGAACTAGCAAGGAAGGAAGGCCTAGCAGGCGCCACAGTAATCAGGGGAATAGAAGGTTTCGGTGCCCACAGCCGGCTGCACACCGCCAACATTCTCCGGCTTTCCGGGGATCTTCCCATAGTGATAAAGATTGTAGATTCCCAGGAGTACCTGGACAAAATCCTGCCCAGGCTGGATGAAATGGTCAAGGAAGGGCTTATCACCATTGAAGACGCGGATGTCATCAAGTATCGGACAGAAGCGAATAAAAGGTGATATAATAATCAGTGTTTATATTACTGCTCGTAACTGATATAATAAATAACAAATTGTAATAGGTGATGGAGTTCACCGTAAAAGCCAATGCTAATGACTCCTGATGTTTTTCAAAAATACTGCAGGAGTTATTTCTTTTTAAAGGGGGAAATGCTTATGGAGTACGAAATTAAAAGTTATCTCTCCATTTTTTATCACTCTCACCAGGTTGTTTCCCGTATAATTCATTAAGCTCATCCTTTCAAGTATGTTTTTTCGGGTAATTTTTCGTCAATTTATTTTTTATTGTGTTTAATGCTGTGTTGAAATTCTCTTTTGAAATTATGGAAAAGCTTGCCCGGTTTTTTGTCAAGAACAAATAGGCCTTTTCAGTTCCAATTGCACCCAAAGCCTCTATAATAGCTTTCTCAAAATATGGATTGATTCTTTCCTTTGTTAAAATTTTAAGTTTTTTTATTAATTTGTCTTCTGCTTCCTTTATCTTCAACCTGCCTATAATTTTACAGGCTATTATGGCCACATTATGATCCGGATGATCAAGAGCTGTTACCACTTTATCAAAATATTGTGCATCAGAAACTTTCTCAAAATCACAACCACAATACCTGCATTTTTTAACATTGCTGTCAGAAATCTTAAAGCATCCCGGACATATGTAAACCATATCATCACCTTCTTTTAAATTTATACAAAAAAACAACTCCTACCAATTATGCTTATTTGGTAGGAGCTATCAGCTGTCTAAGCATTATGGCGAGCTCCATCGCCCTTATTTTTTTATTTTTTAAATCTATAGGACTTCAAAGCATAGCAGACTACTGCCCAACCACAATTTTCACATGCCAGGGAGGGTTAAGGTAGCAGCTCTTTAAAGGAATAAATGTGATAACCTGCCAGCCGCTTTATCTCAGGCCAGTTGTGTTTTGAGGCTTCATCATACACAGCACAAACCCTTAGCCCAGCACGCTTTGCTGCCAGAACACCGGCTCTGGTGTCTTCAAAGGCCAGAGCCTCATGGGAAGATACCCTCAGATTCTCTATGGCCTTCAAAAAAATGTAGGGATTGGGCTTTCCCTGCTTCACATCACACGACACCACAACATCACTAAAATACTTCTGGAGATCGTATTTTCCCAGTATTATTTCTATCAACTCCCGGGAACAGCTGCTGGCAATCGCCATTCTGATACCCCTGCTGTATAAAAACTCTAGAAACCCCAGCACCCCTTCTTTTAAGGGTATCTTTTCTTTGTAATAATCCTTTGTCATTTCCAGCCATTCCTGTTTTATCTCCTCCACCGTCTCCTTCAAATTAAACCTTTGTTTGAAGTATTCAGTAGTTTCAGTAAAACCCATGCCCTCAGTAATTTCACAAATATCATCAGGGAGTTCTATTCCCCTTTTGCCCAAAAACTCCCTGTCTATATCCTCCCATATCCACATGGAGTCTATCAGAGTGCCATCAAGGTCGAAAACAACTGCTTTTACACCTTTAAGCATGTTCAACATTTTCTGCACCTCACCAATTGAATCCAGAACACAGATATAATATGCTAAAATATATATATTTGACATACCGTCCAAAAATCCTTTTTGCATGACACTTTTCCACAGAGTTATCCACAGAATCCACAAAATTCATATATGATTTTGAAATTTTGAACAAGAAAAAAAGAGGGGCAAGCCCAGGGAAGCCCCCCTCTTATTCTTAAAAAGCTATTCAGCAGCTGCCTGGCAGGTTTGTGTTGTTTGCTGTGTTGCCGTTTCAGCAGCTTCAACTCATACATTGCGGCATTTCTAACTCTAAATTCTTTACGGAATTTAAACTCCTTATCTTTAGGTGCAGCCAGTCCCATCCCCGCCAAACTTAAAACCAGCGCTATTATGGAAATCACACACAAAATTTTTCTAAATCTTTTCATCAAATTTTAGTCCTTCTCTCTCATTGTAATAAAAATGTTTTTCTGGTAGCATGTACTAATAAATACGTTATGTGGTATAATTTTTTGGGGGGTAACAAAAAATTTTTTTACCCTCACAAATAAAACTTTTCTTTCGAATACATAATGTAGGAGGAAAAAGGGATGGAGCATCTTAATGCCAAAGTAACTGCAGCGAAAAAGGATTCAAATACAAGAGAAGAACTCATCCAAAGTCACAAAAGCTTCATCCAGAAATACTCTTCTGTCATCTGTAAGAAATATCTGAACTGGGAAAATGATGATGAATTGAGCATCGCCTTAATGGCATTCAATGAGGCAATTGACAAGTTCAATCCCGAAAAAAGCAGCGATTTTCTCGGTTTCGCAAAACATTTAATCCGATTGAGGCTAATTGATTACTACAGAAAAGAATCAAAACACGTTCACCTTTCCCTTGAGGCTGATGAAGAATTTGAGCTTACTGAGTACGAAGTGGATAAGGCCATAGAGCAGTATGAAATCCAGCAGGAAAAAGCAGACAAAAGCTTTGAGATGAAAAGGTTTCAGAAGCTGATTCGAAAATTCGGTATTACCCTGGACAACCTGACCCAAAATTCTCCATCCCACAAAAAAACCAGAGATAAGCTTAAAAAACTGGCCATTATAATCTCAAAGGACAAGGTGATAATAAACAAGCTGTTGAATACACATCAGCTCCCCGTAAAAGAAATAACTATCAAGACCGGGATGAATCGTAAAATGATAGAACACTGGAGGCGCTACCTCATCTCTCTTATCATAATACTGGTGAATGATGAGCTCCTCTATCTTAGAAACTACATTTTCCCGGAAGGGGGAAAATAAAGGATGACAATGGTAAAGGGAATGGTAATTGAAGTAAAAGACAACAGCATATACCTGGTAACGAGGGATGGTGAATTCATCAAAACTCCCTTGACGGGTAGCCCTCCAAAAATAGGCGAGGAAATACACGTGACCATAAGGCCCAAAACCAATTATCTTAAATACGTAGCAGCGGCTGCCCTTTTGATGCTCATGATGCTGCTGCCTGTAGTGTACGTTTACAGTCAACCTGCAGCTTACGTGTGTGTTGACATAAACCCCAGTGTAGAGCTGGCCCTCTCATGGAAGGGAACAGTCAAAGAAGCCATAGGTCTCAACCGGGACGGTGAAAATCTGCTGCAGCAGGTTGATATCAAAAACACACCCTTGAATGAAGCCATGGCCATGCTCATCGATAAAGCCATCGCCATCGGTTACATTGACAAAACCCGCGAAAACACCATACAGATTGCCTATGTGGAGAAACGTAAAAACACCGTTGACCCGACACTGCTGCAGGAAACCATTGAACAAGAACTGGAACAAGAAAAAATCACCAGTTATCTAAAAATAACCCGGGCTGATGCTGAAGCTTTAAAAGAAGCCAGGGAGAAAAAAGTTTCCATAAACAAGGTTATATTACAAAAACAATATGGGGATAAAATCCGGGATGAAGAACTAAAACATCCCATGAGCAGGATCATTGAAAAAGTGGGCAAAACACAAATCTTCAAACCCGAAAACCTGATAAAATTTGAAAACAGCAAACCCGAGAGAACAAAACCCAACCTAAAGCCCAAACCACGTGATGACACAAAACAGGATAAAACAGATAAAAAATCAAACAGATCGAAAAACACCCCCAAACCAGCCGATCCAGACAAAAAAACATTGAAAGCCAGGCCACACCCTTTTAACAAAAAGAAGCCAGAGGATTCAAAGGAAAAAAACATACATGACACCATCAAAGAAAAAATCACTGATATTGATCAGAAGGAAACCGATGAGGAAAACCAATGGCAGCACAACAATTCCAGTAAAATTAAAAGGGAAAACACCATCAAAAAAGGCCCAGACAAAAGCATTGTTAACCCGACCGTAAACAAACAAGACCTTCCCGACAAACAGGACAGGACAAAAGCTGGTAAAAACCATCGGCAGGATATTGAAGAAGAAATTGAAAAACATCGTGATGATTCCCCAGAAGATGATGCGGAAACCAAAGAACAAATTAAAGAAGCTGAAAAAAATATAGAAGAAAAAATCGAAAGGCCTTTCCAGGAATCTGAAGAAACATCTGATGACGAAAGCTCCCGTAATGAAAGGGAACACCAGGAAGCAGGCAAAGACGATAACGATGAAGATAACGATGAAGATAACCCAGAAAAAAAGAAGGCCCCTGAAGAAAAATCGAACCCCCCCTTAAAAGACTAAAATACCAGCAAAAAAAACCAGGAAACAATTGATGTTCCTGGTTTTATTTTTTCCTTTTAATTAATTATTCCACGAGGATTCCCGCTGTCAATGCGCCGATGAATTTGCCATTCCTGTAGATGGGTATAGCAATGGTAACGGTGGGTTTTCCCGTTAGAGCAGATATAAACACATCTGAAACGTATTCTTTCCTCGCCTTAACAGCTTTAAACCATTCTCTAAACGAGAAATCCTTCACCTTTGATTGGGTGTTGGAATTGGCAATACTCTGCCCCTTCTCATCGGTTGTAATAAGGGCGGTGAAGTTTGGAAATTCCCTTTTAAGTTTTTTAAACAGGGACAAATGCCTTTGTTTATCCATGGAGAGGACTTCAGCTGAGCTGGCAGCTTCCTTGAGAAGTCTTAGTGCCCTATCCTTTATGTCCCGGGATAGATTGAAGCTTAAATCTTTTGCCACTTTGACAACGTAATCATGCAGCTGTCTGGATACTTCCAGCAGTTTTTCGGAAGAGGTATTGATTTCCTCCATAGCTGCCGCCTGCTGCTGGGAAGCAGCTGCAGCTTCCTGGCATGCGGCTGCCATTTCCTGGATTAAGCTGAAGAACTTGTTTATGGAACCCTTTATGTTTTCTGTGCTTCCTACCTGTTTGTTGGAAAGACCGGCAATGTGCTGTATTGATTTCAGTGTCCTGTGTATCGTTTCCATAACAGATTGGAGGGCTTGCTTTGTAGTGTAGGCTTCTTCCGCTTCTTCCCGGATTTTTTGAGAATTGTTTTCAATTTCTGCAGTTAAGCGTCCAACCTCTTCCCTTATGCTGATAACTGTATCCCTCACCTCACCGGCAGCATCCCGAGCCTGACCGGCCAGTTTTCTTACCTCATCTGCCACCACCGCAAAACCACGTCCATGTTCTCCTGCCCTTGCGGCCTCTATGGCTGCATTAAGTGCCAGCAGGTTGGTTTGCTCAGCTATGTCTTCAACGGAACTGATAATGTTATCGATTTTTTCGGCTTTTGTTCTGAGGTCCTGAACCCTTCCGGCTATCGCAGTGTTTTCTTCCGAGGTTGTATTTATAAAATCAACCAGCTTCTCCACCATGTCAAAAGCCCTGTGGAAAGCCTCTTCAGCCTTTTTGTTCTCTGTTTCCGTCTGCTCGCACTCTGAAGCAATGGTTTTGGCAAGGTCATACAGCCGGTCAATATCATCTACAATCTCATTACCAATCTGCACCTGGTTGTCAGCACGCTCCGCAATATGGGTAATGCTTGTGGCTACTTCTCTGGAGGATTCGGTGGTTTCCGAAGACTCACGGGTGAATTTTTTGCACAGGTGCTGTATCTGTTCGGAAGCAATGGAAAGTTCTCCCACCAGGTGCCTTATGTTCTGGCCCATCTTATCGATTCCCCGGCACAGTTTTCCAAGGTTTCCTTTGTTTGTTACATTAAACTTTTGATTTATTTTCCCATTATTAAATTCATCGATAAGCTTTATGAGTTTTATTAATTCTTTATCTCCCCTGCCATGAAAAAAATAGTAAAAAAGGTTGTAAAAAACAACCGGTATGATAAGAAGCAGCACATGTTGTGGGCTGAAGGAATTATACTGAAGTTTTATAACAGCAAAATAGCCAATTAAAAAAAGCAGGTTTCCCAGTATCATCTGCATCGATAGAGTCCCCCTCTTTTTATGTTTTTCTAATATTTCTACAAAATGCTGCTTTTTTCCTGTCTGTGTGTCAAAATATTCGTGTAAAAACCTGCTTACAGGTTGCAATATAAAACAAATTCATAAAGTCTTTATCACTGACGCCTCAGAGCCTGAACCGGCGGCACTGAGGATGCCGATACTGCAGGATAAACTCCGAAAAGCAGGCCTGATACAAGGGCTATAACGGTGGCTATTTTTATTGCCTGAAAACTGAGTGCTGTTTCAAAGCCATACCTGGCAAACACATTCAGCCCCCATATTCCTGCCGCTATACCGGCTATGGAACCCACAGCACTCACATAGAGAGCCTCCAGCAGGAACTGCAGCAAAAGGTCGATCTGCTTGGCTCCCAGAGCCCGCCGCAGCCCTATTTCTTCCGTCCGTTCGGTAACGGCTACAAGCATGATGTTCATTATCCCCAAACCTCCTACCAGCAGGGATACCGCAGCTATTCCTCCCAGCAAAAGGGTCATGATTCGATTGGCCTTATCCGCTTCTTCCACCAGCTGGTTGAGGCTGGTAATGGTAATCAAATCCTTACCACCTGAGATAGGGGGCTTTTTTGAATTGTTAATCCCCGGTTTGTCCGGGCGGGCTTTGGCTGGAGCAGGCATGGCTTCAACTTCCGGGTTCTCTTCTATAGGGACAGGGGTGGGAGCATCCTGGGAAAGCCCCAACTTTCTCTTGAAAATCCTTCCCAGCTGGACAACAGCCAGGTCCGCTTCCCCGCTGGATGCTGCCTTACCCCAGATTTCCTCAACGGTTCGCTTTTCCGCTATTTTTTGAGCCGTCGTATAGGGGATGATGATCTTGTCATCAATACCCTCGGCCTTCCCTGCTCCTTTGGGTTCCAGCACCCCTATTATTCTAAAGGTTTGACCGTTAAGGGTAAAACTCTGGCCTACAGGGCTGCGCCCCCTCATCAGACCGGCTCCCATGTTGTAACCCAAAACCGCTACGGGTGAACGCTGTTTGACATGCCATGTGGTGAAGAAGTGCCCGGCTACCACAGCATGATCCCTTATTTCCGGAAACTGGTTATTCACCCCCAGGATTTTAACCAGCCCCCGGGCCCTTCTCCAGCGCATTATGGCCTCAGTATGCACAACAGGTGTTGCCATTTCCAGGCCTTCAACCCGTTCCACCAGTTCCTCTGCTTCCTCAGGCTGAAATTCTACTGCAGGGTCATGGGCTTTGATAACGATGACATTTGAACCCAGACTCTTGAACTGTTCTACAACGGCCTGGCGCGCACCTTCACCAATACCCATAAGGCTGACGACGGAGGCAACACCAATGGCTACACCGAGCATCGTCAGTGCTGATCGCAGAGGATTTGCCAGGATTCCGTGCACGGCCATTTTTGCAGTAAACCAGAACCTTATCAGGAAGGAAAACAGGTAACTTTTCTTTTCCATGTTTTGTTCCCCCTTAGTCAGAACCTGTTCCGTTATTGGAACCGTTCTGCCCGCTGTCACTTTTCCCACTGTCGGGCAGTATTGTATCCTGAGATTTAATGTGCTGGCTGGGAAGCAAGTCTGCACTGCTTCCTGTAATAACCAGATCCCCTTCCTTCAAACCGCTCTTAACTTCCGCAACTCTATCATTCATCAGCCCTATTTCAATGGGCACTACCTTTGTAGTGCCATCAGGATTCAGGATCTCAACTTTGGGTTTGCCATCTTCCTCAAAGATGGCTTCTAATGGCACCAGCAGCACATCTTCCGCTCTACCCGCATCGATGTAGGCACGGGCCTGCATACCAGGTCTAAGCTGGGGTCCACCCTTTACCTGAATGTTTACCCTGAACCTGGGAATGCCGTTTTCATCTTCCCCCATTGTAGCTACATCCGTCACTTCCCCTTCAAAGGTTTTGCCGGGAAGGGCATCCACTGTAACCTTAACAGGGGCTCCCTGTTTAACCAGGAGTACATCAATATCATCCACCTTCACCCACATGCGCATATCGGAGGTATTGTATATGTAACCCAGCCACTCGCCGGGCCCTATGGTTTCCCCGGGCTCTATGTGAAACCTTGCCACAACTCCATCCATGGGTGCCCGAATTTCCAGATCACCGTACTGGGCTTTGAGTTGATTCAACTGCATCTCCTCATCGATGATCTCATCCAGCTTGTTCTGAATCAGTTCCTGCACATCCGAACCGGTAATGGAAATCAAAGGATCTCCCCTCTCAACCAGCTCCATTTCCTCTGCATGCACCTTTGTGGCTATAGCTTCCACACTGCTCAGCACCTGTTCCTCTTTTAAAAAGCTATCCACCTTTGCCGGATACTTAAAAAAGTTAACACGGGTAGAATCTCCAACAGGTATACCTACCCGAACCTCCATACCGGGCTGCACCAACCCGGGGTTTTCCCCTTCAAGGGTAATCCTGTAAACAAAACCCATACCGCTATCCTTTTTTGAGGGAATTGGATTGGGATTGACTTTTGTTATGGTGGCATCATAGAATCCGTCGAACTCAGAAAACTCCAGCTTCAGTTTCTGCCCCTTTTTGACTTTAGCAAACTCCGTTGCTGTTAATTCAGCAACGACTTTAAAATGAGAATCATCTACAATCCTCGCTACAATCTGGCCCTGTTTGAGTCCGCCCCCCTCTTCTATATTAAGCCCCAGCACCCGGCCGCCGATGGGGGCTCTAAGGGTTATGCCTTCATTGGGGGCAATCTGATGGATTTGATCTATCGGGACGCTGCACAGTTCCGCCAAAAACTCTTTATGGTTTTTAAGCTTGTTTTCCAGGTTTTCAATCTGGATTTTGAGGTCTGGAGCTTTCAGTATTGCTATCACCTGATCCTTTTTTACTTCATCTCCTTCCTCCACCAGGTATTCGTCCACTATGTACTGAACCGAACTGCCGGGACCACCCCGAAATCCTGGAGCCCTGATTCCTCCACTCCTGGAAGGATGCAGCTGACCTGAAGTTTCAACACCCACGGAAATATCCCCTCTTTCAACGGGTTGAGTTGAATATATGGGTCCCTGAGTCTCCTCCTCTATGGGGGGAATTAGCTGTTTATAAGCATACAGGCCCCCTCCCAGCACGATAACGAGAATCAGAACAATCATTATCACTCGCTGTATCACCTTTTCTGCACCTCCTGAGACAAATTGGAATTACAAGCAGCTTTGGCTCTGTTTTCATCCAGCAGTTCCATCCGCTCTATTTCACCATCGAGAAGATGGAATATTTTCCTGCCGTACAACGCTATATTCTCTTCATGGGTAACCTGTACGATGGTTATCCCCTTTTCCCTGTTCAGCCTCATGAAAATCTCCATGATGTTCTTCCCTGAATGGGAATCAAGAGCTCCTGTAGGTTCATCGGCCAGAATGACTGCCGGTTCACCCACTATAGCCCTAGCAATCGCTACCCGCTGCTGTTCACCACCCGAAAGCTGTGACGGCATGTGGTGCAGCCTCTCACCCAGCCCGACGGATTCTAGGGCTGCAACGGCCCGTCGCCGACGCTCCCGAGCTCCCATTCCCCTGTATATCAGGGGAAGTTCCACATTGGCCTGGGCATCCAGGTCGTGAAGCAGATGAAAACTCTGAAACACAAAACCTATGAACTGGTTTCTAATATCTGCCAGCCTGCTGTCCTCCAGCTTTTCCACCCGCATACCCGCTATACTGTATGTACCGGATGTGGGTTGATCTAGACAGCCCATAATGTTAAGCAATGTGGATTTCCCGGAGCCTGAAGGCCCCATTATGGAAACAAAATCTCCCTCTTCAATAACAAGGGTTATCCCCCTGAGGGCATGTATCCTCACCTGGCCCATCTTGTAGCTGCGGGTAATATCCCTTAACTCCATAAGCGCCAAAAACATCACTCCCTCATCATGACATAAAAGCCTCATTATAATGGACTGTTCAAACACCAGAAAAGTTTCACAAATATAATAAAAAAATGGAGCAAATTTATTTAAAACGCCAATTACAATCTCTGCTTGCTGTAATTTATTAAACATTAATCCACAATATTCCTTTTTAAATCCCCTATCAAACCTTGAAAATCAAAGGCATGAAACTATAAAATAAAATCATAGGAGTTCAGCCACGGAGGTTCACTATGTCTTCCTTTACCTATATATTTTTTGTATCCTATCTGATAGGCCTTATAAGCCCAAAGTATCTGGCAAAGGAACACAAAATTTTGTTAGATTTTTTAAAGGGGTTTCTTGCAGCAGTCCTTGCGGGTTTGTACATCAACACAGGGCTTGCCTTCCTGGTAGCAACCCTGGGGGTAACCCTGGGTCATAAATGGCCTGTTACCGAAAAATTAAAATTCCGGGAAAGCAACAATGAAAACAACGGAGAAGTTGTAGTGCTCGGAGCATTATCCCGATCCTCTCCATTATTTGCTTTGCTGGCATTATTGTTTTTCCTGATGCTGAACAAAAAAATCAAAAATTATGCCGTATCGGTGTTGATTACCAGCACAGTGCTGGTAATTGCGATGATCGTATTAAGGAAACCCGATTCGTTAATTCTAACAGGCATTTTTATTTTCTTCATAAGCCTTTTCCAGTTGATTGCATTTATAGAAAACACCGATGAGGAAAACCTGAATTTTTTGAATCGACACATTTTTTATAAAACCCTTTCAACTCTGGGAATCATATGTTTGATCCTTTTGCTGTTTTTCAACCGTTACGTATACAAAGGCTTCGGAATGCAGATAGATATAATCAGGCACGGTCCCAGGGAATTGAAATACGTTGCCTTGACCTTTGATGATGGCCCCAGTCCCCTATACACCCCCCAGATTCTTGATGTTTTAAAGGAAAAGGATGTAAAGGCCACCTTTTTTCTAATCGGCAAAAATGCATTACAATACCCTTCAATCGTGAAACGAATTGAGGAAGAAGGCCATTCCATAGGCAGCCACACATACTCTCACAGGAGCCTGATTCCCCTTTCCAGAATCGGAACCTATAATGAGATAGTAAAAGCTGAAAAGGCAATTCAGCATATTACAGGGGAAAAACCAACTCTGTTCAGACCTCCCCGGGGGGTTTACTCTCAATACGCCAGAAAGCTCTTAAAAGAATTGAGGTACACGCTGGTGCTGTGGGATGTATCATCCCAGGACTGGAAAGAAATAAAGTACACGGATATCGCAAAAGTCGTGCTGAACAGGGTCAGACCCGGGTCCATTGTGCTGTTTCATGACAGCGGAGACATTATAAAGGCCTTTGGAGGAAACCGAAGTCACACTGTAAGGGCCCTTCCAATTATAATAGATGAACTCAGAGCCCGGGGTTATGAATTTATAACCGTTGATGAAATGCTTATCCTCAAAGGTTTATCTGAAACAGAGGAAAATCCGCTGGATGATCACATCGACAGTTCAGAAGATTACCTGAATGAGGGGTATGATTTTGATGAAGATTATCAGATGCAGAATTGAACACATTCCACAGGTTGTAGATATCTTTTGTAAGGCTTTCAGCAGCAGCATAACCTTTTTCACTCCCATTACTCCCAAAATAAAAGAGGCCGTCACAGACGTGTTTGTGCTGCTGCTGCATTGTTTCAGGGAAAGTTTCTTTATAGCCGTTGATAGAGTGGGAAGGGTCCAGGGTTACATCATCGTTACCAATAACATTAAACGTCTGTGGCTGGAAATCCTTCGTTCAGGATTCCTCTTCAAAATCCTGTTTAAATGGATTTTTCAGAAATACGGCATTACCCTTGTTACCGCATTAAAGGTGGTGTTAAACAAAATATGTTTTATCATCTTTGAAACTACCACAAGGGGTTCGGGTCAGATTCTGTCCGTAGCAGTTAATCCAAAGGAACAGGGAAGGGGCATCGGCAAAAAACTGGTGGCTGCAGGGATCAATTACTTAAAATCCCTGGGGCTAAGGACAGTCAAGCTGGAGGTGCGGCCGAACAACCTGGCAGCATTAAAGCTTTACTCAAAATACGGTTTTAAACAGATAGGTAAAACCCGGGATCTGCAGGGAGAATGGTTGATCATGTCAGCCGAGTTAAACAAACTCAAGCTTTGAACATCACAACAGAATTTTTTGACCATACCCTTTAACCTATGGTAAAATATAGTAAGCAGCACTGAAATAAAACTAAACTTAATAATGGAGCATGATGAGCATGGATAACATATTACAGAAAGTAAAACAGTATTTACTTAACCGAAAAGACATTGAATTCGCCTACCTTTTTGGGTCGTATGCCACTGGAAGGCAGCACAGTCACAGCGATATTGATATTGCTGTAATGTTTACCGAAGGGTTAAAAGATAAAGATTATGATAGATTTATGTGCAGATTGGAAATCGAAAATGACCTGGAAGCTCTGTTAAAGAAAAAGGTTGATATTTTAGACTTAAATGCTGCTGACCTTCCCTTTATTCATCAAATTTTAATGGAAGGAAAAATATTGTTTGAAAAAAATTTAGAAACGTTATTGTTCATGATTATATAAAAATTAAGCCTGAAATTGTTTACGGTATCCTAAAGAAAGATATGGAAGATATCAAGCTATTTTTAAAAGCTATCAAAAAAAAATACTTCTAAATCGAGTAGCTAGAAGTCGGGAGTAGTTTCCCGACTTCTTTGCTCTCACAGAAC
>ENA-OSAE01000270-OSAE01000270.1-marine-sediment-metagenome-genome-assembly--contig:-NODE-270-length-29116-cov-427.773889_pt1 | contig 29116 bp, 37 predicted proteins | sample MGYA00237870_ERZ529317 | MGnify/ENA primary metagenome ERZ529317 (study PRJEB26369, sample SAMN03142812) | marine sediment metagenome | biome: marine; feature: borehole; material: sediment... | reverse complement strand
GCATAACCCAGAACTTTATTTCTGCAAGCTTTTCTTCATCTCGGACAAAAAGCTCTCTTCCATGCTTGAAGACCTCGAATTTAATGTGTAATGGCAGGCGGTGAAACAGGACGATGTCAATTTCTGGAGATGCCAGGCTTCCAATATCCGCTTCAGTTTCCGGGGTAGGTTTGTCAAGAATCACGGCGATATCAACATCTGACATGGGGTGCTGATCTCCTTTTGCGTAGGAGCCGAAGAGGTAGATTGCTACAACATCTGGATGAGCTTTGATGGTTTCAATGACTTTAGAGAGTATATGGTTTAATTTCATACTGTTTTAACTGCGGTGAAAGTTAATGTCTTCTTAGGATGCCTACACAACCCTAAACCCAATCGCTCCTCTAACACACCCAATACACAAACAACAGACAATTCGACTCACCGTATGAAGAGATGTCAAAAAACCATCTTCAAAGGAAACAGAGCAACATAGGTTTGTAGGAATAAAAGAGGGGATAGGATACTTAAAGAAGGTTATGGCTACACATTCCTTTCAAAGTTCAGCCTTAACGGCTTTACATTCTCTGCCTCTTCAACATCCTTTGGAGCAGGAATCAAAGCAGCATAAGCCGTTGCCCTCGAAGCTGCCAATGGTCGCCTCGCCCACCAGATGTGGAGCGTTGATATGTGCCCGTGCCTTATGTTCTTCTCCCTTGCACTCTCCTCGCTTACCTCCTTAACCGGGAAAGTTTCTTCGATGAATGAGCATTTTATAGGGAATCCACCATGACCCATCAGAAAAACCTCCTTAAACCTTCAATCACATCAAAATCTGTATCGCTACTAATTATTGTTCCATCACAGTATTTCAAGGCAAGAGCGGCATGAATCGCATCTCTCGGCAAAAGCTTATACTTATCAACAAGTTTCTGGGAATCTTCACAAATGGCATAATCAACATCCAGAAACTCGAGGAATGGCATTTTGAGCAGGATTTTTCCAGCTTTAATGCTCTCCTCCACTCCAGCAACTTTCCTTACAACATACACAACTTCATCCCATGTCAGTGCTGAGGTGTATGCATTGAATTCACCATCCGATGCCCTTCTGAGGTATTCCTTTGATTTTTCAGCAATCTCTCCAGAGTAGAGAGTAGCATAAATGAAAATATTAGAGTCCAGATAGACGTTTTTCAATCTGACCATGGTACAGCCTCTTCAATTCAGCAGGTTCTGGAGCTTCAAGTTTTTTCTTAACAACTGAAGTCAGCTCTTCCACATAATCTCTTCCGCTTTTTTCCGGTCTCATGACAATCTCATCACCTTTAATTTCAAAGACAACCTTTTCGCCTTCTTTCAAACCAAACTTTTCCCGGATTTCTTTCGGGATTGTAACCTGTCCCTTTTTGCCAACGATTCTTGTTCTTACCATCAGGTATGAATTTTGATTTGAAGGTTAAAAAATTTGCCATTATAGATTTCCCCCGAACCGATGAGCCTAAGAATGTACTTCTTTGTCGACTGTCTGGGATCACTTTTTTATTTCACCAAGTTTCATGTCTATCGTAAACTCACACTCTGATATAACCTTAAAATTTTATTATACGAAACTCTTATTTTGTTTTACTTTTTTAAGAGTCTTATGGAGCTTGAAGGAATTTGGTGGCTACCTGAAAAGCCAGAGCATAAAGTAGAAGGTACACTTAAGATATATGATAACCATTCGTCGTTGCTGGAATTGAAAGATTTCTTAATTGAGTCAGAGTTAGAAGATCTTTTAGTTGAGGATGACAAACTGGAAACGATACCAGTAATACATGGTGTTATATTTGAAAGCGGTGGTAAGGGAGTAACACTTCTTGAATGCTTAAGAAGTGGAGTTAAGTATGATGATTTAATGGAATATGAAGTAACACGAAAAGAGCAAGAGATAAAACCTTTAGTTGCAATAGTTGGTAAACACATTAAATCACTGCTATCTGAGCTTAAAATTAAGAAAATAATGTTGAGAATTCCAGAATTAGATTTTTGGTTTCCACGTAATAGCTGTAGCGATTTAATAAAGTTTAACGGGGGAACGTTAAAAATTACAGTTGGTGAGAAACAAATTTTTTGCGAAGAACTAAATGGCTTTGTATTTAAGATAATATGCTCTGTAAGTCATTCTATCAATCAAAAAGGTGCGAGCTATACTTTAAAACACGTAAAAATCGAGCCTTATATCGTATTGGAGTTTAAAGATGCCAAAAATCTAAAAGACTGCTATGATCTATTACATAAACTAATTAGTCTATTTGCCCTAGCTGTTTTAGATAAAGTTCACATATCCGAAATCATCTGTACATCAGCAGATGATTCATTAGAGAGCTTTAAAGTCTACATCCCAAGGAGGTACTGCAAAATTTCGGCAGAACCTAAGTTTATCCCTCCAGATCATATTCTATTTGATTTTGACCAGTTTAAAAACCGTATTTGTATCAGAAATTGGCTATCGATGTACGAAAGATTGAAGTTACTGTGTGAGTATTACTTATCAACAATAACAAATGAAAACCTACCTATAGATTACAAATTCCTAAATTTAGTCATAGCTTTGGAGTTTTATCATAGATATTCGTGGAGGTTTGAACAACACAAAATTGAGCCAGATAAGTGGTCTAAGATTAAAGAACAAATAACAGCATTCTTACTGGATGAGTTAAAAATGAAGTCTGAAATTACCGAAGAAGAAGTAAAGCATATAAATCAAAAAATAAAGTTTGTTTACGAAAAAAAGTCTTCGACGTCGTTTACTTGAAATTATAAGGTATTTAGAGGTTGGAGAGGTGATGTTTTATAACAGTAGAGAACGGAACAAATTTATACATACTGTTACTCAAATTAGAGATCGACTTGCACATGGACTTTATGGCGATGAGGCATTTAATTATAACTATGAAACGCTGTTATCTTTAACTAACAAGCTTAAGATTATTGTAGAGAGTGCAATACTACACGAACTCGGATTTGATAAAAAGGTAATAGACAATTTTGTTGAGAGGAGGTCAAGAGAGTCATCGGAATGGGAGTTAATTACCTTCTGGTAAGTTAAGGTAAATGGCATCATAAGTACTTTAGACCTTCTCCACCCCTCCCTTTCAACTTCCATTCATTAACCGGAACAATAAACCTTACAGCCTCAACCTTCTCAACAACCTCAAGCTTCTCTGCAGGGTTGTTTATGATATAGAGCGTCGGATTTATCGCAGCATTTTCGACAATATAACGCCAGTACTGCTCTTTGAATCTCTTGGCCTTAAACCACTCGTTAGGAGTTAATGTGATATCACCCGTTGTTGCTCTCGCCTTCACTTCAATGTACCTGACTTCACCATCCTTTCCTTTTGAACGAATATCATATCCCAGATTCTCCTTGGATACATCCTGCTATAATCCTGACAGGCACAGACACCCAGACCTGCTCCTGAGGCAGGGGTGTACAATGCAGACGTGAGGAAGGAAACGAAGTATCTCGCAAAGAGAATTATCATGCCTGTTCGAACCATTTCAGGACAGATTTGATATCATAATTTCTGAGCTGAGGTATTCTGGTGTAGAAGACAGACTTCATCTGAAAAGCTCCTCAGGAATTCTCTGTTTTGCAACAAGGTCTGCAATCGATTCAGGCTCCCTAGTCACATAAAACCTTGAACCATCCACCATAACCTCCGCACATCTCGGCCTTCCGTTGTACTGGCTGCCCATAACAAACCCGTAAGCTCCAGCATCAAATATGGCTATGTAATCTCCCCTCTTAATTTCTGGAAGCTTTCTGTCTTTTGCCATTATGTCTCCGGACTCACATATAGGGCCAGCTACTGTGTAAAATTCTTCTGCTTCACTGTCCATCTTGTTTGCGACAGCAACTCTATGATAGGCCTCATACATCGCTGGCCTTAGCAATGTGTTGAAGCCAGCATCCACAGCAGCAAAACTGTAATGACTCCTCTTAACCGAGTTGACCTTTGTGATCAGAACTGTAGTATTTGCAACCAAGCTTCTTCCAGGTTCAATCCACAGCTCAGGCTTTGAGTCTACCCTCTCCATACCTTCCTCAAATGCTTTCTTTATCGAGTCTGCAAAAATTTCAAATCTGCATTTTCCATCGGTCTGGTAGTCTATTCCAAAGCCACCACCCATGTCAAGAAACTCAATTTCAATTCCGATTTTCTCAAGCTCAGCAGTTATCTGGAACATTTTTTCTATTTCCTCCACAAAGGGGTCCGGATTCAGTATCTGACTTCCGATGTGGCAGTGAATTCCTGCTGGAATTACATTTGGAAGTTCAAGGACAGTTTCGTAGGCATCAGGAACGTTTTCAGATGGTATCCCAAACTTTGACGTTCTCAAGCCAGTTGCAATCTTGGGATGGGTTTCGGGACTTATGTCAGGATTAACCCTGAACGCTATCTTTACCTCCTCACCCTCCTGGGCAGCAATTTTGGATATTGCGTAAAGCTCATCCATGCTGTCAACGCTGAACTTCACACCGGCCCTTATTCCCGCCCTTATCTCGTCATCGCTCTTGGAGTTTCCGTTGAACAGTATTTTTTCGCTATCAAATCCTGAAAGCAGGGCGAGATAGAGCTCACCAATGCTGAAGACATCTGCACCAAACTCCTCTTTTGCAAAAATCCTCATTAATGTGAGGTTGTTGTTTGCCTTTACAGCATACAGGGGAAATGCAAAGTCGAAATTTCTTTTCAGATCATTTATGTTCTCCTCAACCAGCCTCTTTGAGGTAACATAGACCGGAGTACCTGTCTCCTTCACTATCTCCCTGAAATCCACATCTTCGATATGAAGAATGCCGTTTTCACTCCTGAACAATTTCAAGCCCCTCCATCCTCCCAAGAGCTTCTCTTATAACCGATACATCTCTCGTCAGGGCAAACCTCACATACCTCTCCCCGCTCTTTCCAAATCCAACTCCAGGGGTGACAAGAACTCCAGCCTCATCAAGCAGTTTTCTGGCAAACTCTATGCTTGAGCCCCCAACCTTCAACCACACGTAAAATGTGGCTTTTGGTCTTTCCACATCAAAACCAAGTTTTTCAAGACCATCAACAAGAGTGTCTCTCCTTTCCTTATACACTTCATTATTCTGCTCAATCACAGAGTCGTCACCATTTAACGCAGCAATTGCCGCATCCTGTATCGCATTGAAAACTCCACTGTCAACATTTGTCTTAACTTTCAACAGTCCGTCAACAGCTTCCTCGTTTCCCAGGGCGTATGCAATCCTCCATCCTGTCATGTTGTAGGTTTTGCTTAAAGAGCCGAACTCAATCACACATTCGAATGCTCTGTCATACTCAAGGAAGCTTCTTGGCCTATAATTGAATGCGATCTCGCTGTAGGCTGCATCATGTGCGAGAATTATTTTATTGTCAATACAGAAGTCAACGGCCTCCTTTATGAAATCCATCTCTGCAACCGCGGTGGTTGGGTTGTTCGGGTAGTTGAGAAACATAATTTTTGCCTTTCTCGCAACATCATCAGGGATGGAATCAAGATCAGGTAGAAAATCTTTTTCCTCCTTTAAAGGGAGTTCGTAAGGAATTCCTCCTGCGAATACTGCTGAAGAATGATAGACAGGATAGCCCGGCTCTGTGTAAAGAACGTAATCACCCTCTTCAACAAAAGCAAGTGGCAAATGAGCTATACCTTCCTTTGAACCGATAAGGGCTATTATTTTTTCAGGTTCAACATCAACGCCTTTCCTTCGCCTGTAGAATTCAGATACAGCCTCTCTGAACTCGATCTTCCCTGCATAGCTCGGGTACTTCTGATTGTCAACCTTCTCAACTGCTCTCTGCATCTCCTCAACAACATGCTTTGGAGTGGGCAGATCCGGATCTCCAACACCGAAATCTATAACTCTAACACCCTCTTTCTCCTTCTTTGCCTTCATCCCATCGAGCTCAGCAAAAAGGTATGGCGGGAGTTTTCTGAGTCTACCAGCTAACTCAAACACCTGAACACCTCCTGAATAAACAGGCAGAGGAGGATTTATAAAAGGTTTGTTTTATCTCTCGTCAATTGGAACATACTTCCTGTTTGTCTCACCAACATACTTCGCCCTTGGCCTTATGAGTGTGTTTGTCTCGTACTGCTCTATTATGTGTGCAGTCCATCCGGCAATCCTGCCTATGGCAAAGATGTTAACAAACAGATCGTCAGGAATTCCAAGGTTTGCATACACGCTTGCCGAATAGAAATCTACATTTGGCAGAAGGTTTTTGTACTTTTTCACAGCCTCCTCTATTGCAACGCTTATTTCAAACCACTTTGAGTCCTTCTCTTTTGAGAGCTTCTCAGCAAGTCTCTTCAGCTCAACAGTTCTCGGATCCATCACAGATCTATAGACTCTGTGACCGAATCCCATTATCCTCTCTCCTCTCTCTATTTTCTCCCTGACATACTGATCGGCTCTCCATGGCAAGGCCACTTCTCTCAGCATCTCCATGACTCTCTGAGCTGCTCCACCATGCAAGGGCCCTATGAGCGTTCCTGTTGCAGCCACAACGCATGCATACATGTCTGCAAGGGTTGAGGCAGCAACTCTCGCAGCAAAGGTTGAGGCGTTGAACTCATGATCAGCATGCAGTATGAAATCGAGATCCATTGCCCTAACCATTGTTTCGGTGGGCTCCTCACCGTGGAGCATGTAGAGGAAATTGGCAGAATGAGTTAAATTGTCATCTGGATGGACGAGTTTTTCACCCATCCTTATTCTGTGGAAGTAGGCAACAATTGTTGGGAACTTTGCAATCAGATTTTTTGCCTTTTCAATGCTTATCTCATGGCTTGTGTAGGATATGTTCCTGTCCATTGTTCCGAGATAGCTTACTGCTGTTCTCAAAGCAACCATCGGATGGCTGAATGGAGAGAGATGGGTTAAAAGTCCCACAACCTGAGGTGGAAGCTCCCTTCTTTCTTTGAGCTCCTCTGAAAATAACTCAAGCTCAGATCTTGATGGAAGCTCTCCGTAGAGGAGAAGATAGGCAACCTCCTCATAGCTGGAGTGTTTCGCAAGATCGTGAATGTTGTAACCCCGATACTCCAGTATGGCCTCCTCACCAGAGAGTTCTATTCTGGAAATTGAGGATTCTGAGGCTATTACATCCTTGAGTCCATCAATCACTTCACCCATTTTAACCACCTACACCATCCTGTAAGAGGGATATCTCTCAAGTATCATTCCCGAAACTATAACAGGGGGATTCTCTATTGCAAACTCCATTGCATTGCTAAGCTTCCAGCTTTTCTCTGCATAAATTGTTATAAGCGGCTCTCCAGTCTTGACAACCTCACCCTTCTTTTTGTGGATGTAAATTCCAGCCCCCTTATCCTTTGGTGCTCCGGCAAGCCTTGCGATCTTCACAATCCTGCTGTTAATAACATCAACAACAGCACCCTCAACAGTGCTCTCTAAGGAGAATCTCTCGCTGCCAAGGGGAATTTCATCTGACCTCACATCTCCATCTCCACCCTGAGCGGAAATGATTTCCCTGAATTTTTCAAGAGATCTGCCTGAGGTGAATATCTCCTTTGCAAGCTCATACCCATTTGGTGACAGGCCGGAAAGCTCAAAAATGAGTCCTGCTAAACCGAGAGATTTCTCCAGAAAACTTGTTGATCCTTTCTTTTCTTCCAGAGCCTTCAATCCCTCCCAGGCCTCAAGAGCTGGGCCAATGGTTCTTCCCACAGGCTGAGAACCATTTGTTATTGCACATGCCAGATTTAACCCCAGTCTCCTTCCAAGCTCCACAAACTCCCCTGCAAGTTTTCTGCCCTCTTCAACGCTCTCAAGCTTTGCACCGCTGCCAACAGGTATGTCTATCGCAACATGCCTCGCCCCCACCGCTCCTTTCTTTGCCATGACGCTTGCAAGAAGCTGGGGTCTTGGGTCGATTGAAAGCGGATTCTCAACCCTGATTATTCTGTCATCGGCAGGAGCTATGTTTGTCGCACCACCCCAGGCAATAACCCCTCCGACTTTCTGCGTTATCTCCTTTATCTCATCAACTGAAAGGTTAACGTCTGCAAGCACCTCCATCGTGTCTGCTGTTCCGCTTGCAGAAGTTATTGCTCTGCTTGCTGTCTTTGGAATGAGCAAACCTGCAGCAGCAACCGTTGGAACGATTATCAGACTCACCTTATTGCCGGGAACACCACCAATGCTGTGCTTGTCAACGACAATACCCTTCTCAAACTCTATTGTTTCTCCTGTATCGATCATTGCCCTCGTCATCCATTCTATCTCATCAAAATCCATTCCAACCAGATAATTCGATAAAACAAAGGCTGTGAGTTCAATTTCAGTAAGATTGTTCTCAACAACATCCTCAATTATCTCGTAAATTTCCTCTTTGCTGAGCTTTCCCCCTTCAAGCTTTTTCCGTATAAATTCAACACTTGGTGGTCTTGCAACCGGATAAATCTCAACCTCATCACCATCCTGAATTTCGAGCTCCTCGGCAACATCCTGGTAGATACCAATCCTCCCTCTTGCAATCAGACCTGTTGCAATCTGAACGCTTGCAGATGTCGTTGCTTTTCCCTTTGATATCCTGATCCTGTCTCCCTCAACAACACCGATCTCATCTGCATCATCCCTGCTAAGCACAACGGAGTACCTGCCGACTTTTATCGGGAGAATGGATGCACTCAGCTTCATTGAGTTGTTTGTTAAATATTGGGATATAAATAGGTTTGTATCCCTATGAATCTCAGATTCTCTGGTTTTTTGCCTCCTTTGACCTGAGAAGCTCCAACCCGATTTTCTCTGAAATTTCTCTGAGCATGGACTTCACTCTGGAATTGACAGATTTCTCGTCCATTACAAGTACTTCCGCCTCACTGAACTGAATTGCATTTATCAAAAAGCTCTCGCTGAGATCATCAAATGTGTACTTTGGAAAGTTGTGGGCAAAGGCAAAAATAGTTGTAAGTTCTATTTCAGTCTGTCTTGGAATGTAGTGTGTGCCCCCCACTCCAACGGCCACCTTCCAGTCAGAGTTCATGTTCAAAGCCTCAATCATTGATTCCGCAACAATCCAGGCCACATCACTGTTTCTCCATTCCCTCTCAGTCGATCCTATCTCGTAAAAGGCGGAGGGAGTTGAAATCTCGGAAGGACCATGGTGTGTTGCCTCCAGTGTGAACTCAAAATCCGTTCCGGCAATTTTCTCCGAGACCGACAGAGAGAAGTTCTTCATCGTTAGTGGTGATGGTTTTGCAAGGCTGTATGGTTTTCCACCATAATCAGCTCTCCCAACATTTCCCGTACAGTGGGTGGTGACTATCTTTCTTCCATCCTTGCTGGAATGTCTTGAGGCGAAGAGTATTTCATCAAAATCAATCAGCCTTTTCAGCCTTTCGTCAATCCTGTCAGCATAAATGAGTCTCTCGTCAACATCGACTATTCCCAGATTGCCGGATAGATAAAAATCATAACCCTCCTTCCTTTCTCTCTCAAAGCTTTTCATTGACAGAAGAGCCTCCTTTATGTTCTGACTGGCAACATCCTTCTTGCTGCAGACTATGAGCTTCATGAACCAGTCTCTGACTTTCTGCTGAAAAGTCATTCGGGAGAAAGGTTTAACTTTTCTGAAATAACTGGCAACCATGCCCAAGGAAAGGCCGGATCTTGATGATTATTTTATGGAGATTGCCAGGGTTGTTGCCAAGCGCTCAACATGCCTTAGGCAGAATGTTGGTGCAGTCATTGTCAAAGACAAGAGAATTCTGTCTACTGGATACAACGGGGCTCCAATGGGTCTACCTCACTGCCTTGATATTGGATGCCTGAGAGAACAGCTGAATGTTCCATCTGGAGAAAGACACGAGCTATGCAGAGCTGTTCATGCGGAGCAGAATGCGATAATTCAGGCTGCCTACCATGGAGTGAGCATAAAGGATGCCACCCTCTACACAACCCATCAGCCATGTATAATGTGTGCGAAGATGATAATAAACGCCGGAATAAAAAAGGTTGTTTATGGAAGCAAATATGCTGACAATAGGGGCCTCGAATTCCTTAAAGAAGCAGACATTGAGGTTGTATTCCACGGGCATGAGGAAGATTAATATACTATTTTGAAGATTAAATGTGGGGATAAAAATGGCTCTCAGAAAATTAAAGTATGAAGCTGAAATTGCTTTAAGGCACTTTCAGATATTTAAGGCTGTAAAGGAGAACCAACCTATCGGCATTTTCAAGCTATCCGAGGTTCTCAACATGCCCAAACACAAGGTTCGCTATTCTCTCAGAGTGCTTGAGCATTCAGGAGTTATAGAGCCTTCGCAGCACGGAGCGATTATTCCTGAAGGAGCTGAGGAGAAAATTGAGAAAATGAAAAAAGATCTGGAAGAAATCAAAAGTTACATTAAAGAAATTCAGAAAATTGCTGAAAGTCTTTAAACGACTTCCGCAAATCCATACTTCCTGAGAACCTTTGTAATCCTAATCTTCACAACATCATCCACTTTAACGCCCGGAACGAACACAACATAGCCATCTATTCTGGCTATTCCATCTCCACCACTTCCAATTCCCTCAATCCTGACTTCCCTTTCTTCGCCAACATTCACAGGCGGTTTTCTCTCAAATTCCATTTCCAAACACCTACTTTCCAATTTCCTGAAGCTCTGAGAGAGAGTATATAAATCTTTCGGGAAAATTATTGAAAAACTTAAAAAATATTTTCAGCTACTCTGCTTTAGTTGTAATCTGCTTTCTGTATTCCTCATACTTCTTTCTTGCCTCCTCTGCCCTGTCTTTCAATCCGAGCTTCTCATAAGCCTCGGCAACATGCTTGTACCATGCGGGATCATCTTCAGCCTCCTTTTCACAGTATCTGGCAAAATTCACCCAGGCGCCCTTTGCAAGCTCATCTTCATCCAGCTTCTCATAGAGTTTTGCCACGTCCTCCCAGAAAACGCCCTCCTCCTCAGCCTCCTTCTTGTAGTATTCCAGAGCCTCCTTCAGCGCCTCCCTCATCTTTTCTTCATCTCCAATCTCCTCATATATCTCTGCCACATCTTCCCAGAACCATGGCTCATCCTTGGCGTATTTTTCAAGGCACTCGGCAGCCTTTCTCATATCTCCTGCTTTTTTGTAAAACTCGTATGCTTCCTTCCAGTAATACGTATCCTCTTGCTTTTTGGCAAGTATCTCGTAGATCTCAGCAGCTTCTCTGTATTTTTCTGCTTTTTCATAGGCCCAGGCAGCACTTTCAAGCATCTCTGCCTTGATGTATGCCTCGGCAGCCTTCTCATACTCTCCTTTTTTCTCAAACTTTCTCCCTGCAGCTCTGAAATTTTCCTTTTTCATCAGAGATTCGGGGCTTGAGAATCTTTCGGCAATGCTGAGGTCAGGTTCTGATATGTACCAGATGAAAAATACAAGCGTCAGAATGAAAACTCCAATGACGGTGCCGATTCCAGCAGGATTCCACACATAAACACTGTAAAGCCCGTATCCTGACATCAGAAATGCAATCAGTGAGATTGCAGAGAATTTGAGCGATCTGGCATAGACCGTTATCGCAGAGAACATCCCGAAAATCAGCAGAGCTCCAAGGAAGATCAATCCAAAAATCAGTTTGAGGAGGGTAGTGAGATTGAAGAAGTACACTATGGCTCCGGCAACAGCGAGAATTGTAAGAGCGAATACAGCAATGGCTGCAGTAACCCTATCCATGTCTGATAAATGATGCTGGAGACTAAAAGTTTTCTGATAAGAGATGTGTTTAATGTGGTAAGAATCCAACAGCTGAGCTGAGATACATGGTGTTTTAAAGCGAATTTTCTGTTAAAACTCGGATAAAATTATCTGTGCGTGCTAATGAAAAGCCCGTTCATTCTGTGATTTTTCTCGTTTGAGGGCATAAAACAGGAAACCTTTTAAAACATAATAAATCGTTAGATTCTGTGAAATTCGTGGGGTTAAAGGGGTACTCAAGATACTCGGACAGAAAGGCCCTCACTCTTGATGAGGTGAATAGCTTAGAAAATATTGCTGTTGTACTGAACAGGGTCAGGGATGGAAAGGAGCTTGTGAAAACATGCAGGAAAATCAGACATGAGCATGTCATTCTGAATGAGCTTTATGCCATATCAGATGCTTCGAAGTTCAAAAAGGTGACTGTGAGTGTTGGTATGAGTACCATGAACAATCTCGATCTGTGGTTTTATGAGGAACTTGGTGCTCATGCAGCTGTTATCCCTCCGGAACTTAATGATGAAGTTGGGGGTTTTGAGAGCAGAAGTCTGAAAATCGAGGCATTTGGGAGGGCATTTGTTGAGATGTTCTACAAGGGCAGATGTCAGCTTTCCGCCTATGCATCTGGAAAAAGTGTGAAGAGAGATGGGATCTGCAGCATGGAGTGTGCAAGAACATGGGAGGTGTTTTATTCCGGCAGAAAGATAGCTGAAGTTAATTTCAGACCTGAATTGAAGGTTTATGATGTTGAGGCTGATTACATAAAGCATGAAATAAGGCAGATTGAGGGAGAGGGGGTGATTGAAGATGGAGCTGACAACAAACATTCCAAATCTTGAGAGCATGAGTGAGTGCAGCATAAAACCTTACGATTCAATCTATCTCGGAATGCCATACTGCTGGGAGTATGAGGGTAATCTCATATCAGGTGGTGATGATCTCATCTCCGCTGTTGAGGTTCTTCACTCGATGGGTAAGAAGGCATACATCACAACATTTGCCGTTCCGAGAAACAGAGATCTGGACAGGGTTTTCAGAACTGTGGATGTTGCTGCTGAGATATGTGATGGAATTGAGGCAAGCAACCTGGGGGTTATAAGGTACATCACGAAAGAGTATCCTGATGTCAGTGTTATTGCAGGAGGGCTGACAAATGTCTACACAGCATCAACTGCAGAGCTGCTTTACTCCATAGGTGTTTCGAGAATAGTTCCATCATATGAACTCTCAATCGAGGATATTGAGAAGATAAAGGAGACCGGAGTTGAGGTTGAGGTTGTCGTCCATGGAAAGGTTCCTGTTGGGATAGGACACGAATGCTTCCTCAGGAAATTCTCATCTGCTGTTGGAAAGGATTGTCCGAAGATATGCAGAGAGGAGATGTTCTTCAGAAGCGAGGATCTCGTTCTCAAGCCTTTTGGACATGCAACTCTCAGCGGAAAGGATGTGTGCATGTATGAGCACATTGACAAGCTCAGATTTGCTGATGCCTTCAGAATAGAGGCTGTGACAGAGAGAATCGGTTACAGAGAGAGGGTAGGTAGAATATACAGGGATCTGCTTGAGAGGGGCTTCTCAAGGTCTGATTTTGAAGAGCTGAGGAGTATTTCCGAGAATGGATTTGCCAATGGCTACTACTTCAACAGAGCAGGTCAGATCTACATTCCGGGGTGATATCATGGTTGAGCTTCTGGGTCCTGGTGGAAGTCTGGAGATGGTTAAGGCCGTTTTTAAAGCTGGAGCGGACAGTGTTTATGCTGGAGTCCTTGGATGGAGCAGAAGAAGCAAGAAATACGAGATGAGAGATGAGGAGCTGAAAAAGGCTGTTCAGATAGCTCATGATTATGGAGGAATGCTTAGAGCAGCGATAAATGCCATGCCAAAGCCAGGAGAGGAGAGAATGTACACTGAAAGGCTTGATACACTTTACAGCATGGATATAGATGCGGTAATTCTGAATGATATTGGGCTGATGAGGGTAACTGAGGAGCGATATCCTGATCTGAAGATTGTTGCAAGCATTGGAGCCAGCATTCTCAACAAAGAGGAGGCAATGCTTTACAGAGAGGCTGGAGCAGATATGTTTGTTGCCGACTGCAAGATGAGCTTGGATGAGATGGTGGAGATAAAGAAGTACACGGGACTTGGAGTTGAGGTGCTGATTCATGCAAACACCGATTTCACCTACCTTGGCAGATGCTGGATGAGCAGTTACAAGTCCCTGAAATACGAGACAATAGATGGTAAAGCCTACTACGTCGGAAGTCCCAACAGAGGAGGGGTTTGCTTCAGACCCTGCCTACTTGGCTGGAAGCTGACAGGGGAGAGGATTTATGCATCTGATTTCAGGCTTCCAAATGACATGTTCCTTATGCTCGATGAGATTCCAGAGATGATTGACAGGGGAGTTGACTGTCTGAAGATTCAGGGCAGAGAGTACAGCGTCTCGCTTATACACGATCTTGTCAGGCTTTACAGGAACTTCATTGATGAGTATATCGAAAGGGGAGTGGTTGACATGGAAGCCTACAGAGCTGAGCTTGATGCCATCGCTGAGAAAAGAGACTCTGAAAGGCTGAGAAGAACTCTTGAGCTGATGAGGGCTGCAAGAGCTGAGAAAAGTGAGATATGAGTTAAATTTATCCTGAAAATCCAGATATATGAGTCCAGCTTTATCTCTCTTTTTCCAGCCTTTGTATTTCTCTTTTGATTTCTTCCACAATTCCATGATTGAAAATTTCCTTTCTGTTGTCCTTTTTGATTGAGAATATGATGAAAACTTTACCACCACACTCTTTTTCAAATTTTTCGTGTGTTCTGCTGAGCCATTCTTTCCATCTGTAGATTTCAGGGGTCTGTTCATAGGTGATCGGTTTGATCTGCAATCCGATATACCTGTCTTTTACCTGAATGTAGAAATCCACATTGTACAGCCTGCCCCATTCGTCAGGTGCTGGTTTTATTTCAACACCCAAGTCACGCTGCAGTTTACCGTAAATTGTCTTTATTTCTGTTAAATACCCATCGTAGGTTCGATTTATTACGAGATTATAAATGTACTGGATGCAATCCTCTTCCGTTACCTCTTCTATTTCTGCCTGAATAACCTCTGTGATTTTCACATACAGTTTTCTTCCCAGGTCTTATTATGTATTCCTGATGGAGACAAATTTATTCCTCTGAATTTCAGGAACTCATCAAGTTTTTTAAAATAAAATTTCTCCCAGTCTTTTACGGATTTAGGGGCACATTCACGAATCCACTGGGATACAGGACCTACGCTGTTTTTCTTGTTTAATCCCCATCTATTCGTTGCCATGTTGAGTATCCATTCTTTTGGCATCATTTCACCTCTTTTTCGAGTTCCATGAACTTTGTTTTGTATTTATAATCCTTGGATCTATCTGCAACTGCCATTCCGGATTTGATCATATAGGCATTGACGAATATTTTATTTTTTAAATAGACATACGCTTCAACAGTCTCACTATTCAGAACTGAACCGTTATCAAATTTAAGAAAAATCTCTTTTTTCAATAAATATTCTTTTAAATATTTCAGAGCATCCTCTTTTTTAAGCACCTTCACACCCAGAAACTTGACCAGCAACCCCGTGTTTAGTCTGATTGTTTGCTCATCCACAATCTCTGCAACTCTGTAAAGTTTGTCATTCTTAATGTTAAATTTCTTGGGATCTATTTTTGGTTTGGCATCTTTAATTCTTGGGACATAGTCTACTTCATCAACATCTACTGGTGTTACCCTCTTTATTATTCTGATGTCCTCGCTAAACTGCAATAAGCTCTGCTTCAGTCCTAATTTATCCTTTATTACTTCCAAGAACCCCTCATTTATTTCATATCCAACAGCATTTCTGCCCAGATCCAAGGCTACCTTTACCGTTGTTCCGCTTCCAAGGAATGGGTCAAGGACAGTATCCCCAGCAAAAGTGTACATTTTTATCAGTCTTTTTGGCAATTCATCGGGAAACATTGCCTCATGTTCTATCTGCCTCGCCCCACCAAAATACCAGTGTCCGTGAAAATATTCCTTCCATTCTTCCTTTGTCAGCTTGGACTTCTCCTTTGTATCCTTTGAAATTTTTGGACTTTTACCCGGTTTTTTAAAGATAAGAATAAATTCGTAATCTATCTCGATCATCCCGTTTGGGGGATATGGGTATGAGCCCATCACATTTGCTCCTCCAGTTATGTTCATTGTTGTCTTTTTCTGCCAGATAATGGAACCCATATAATCAAAACCCATCTCCTCACACTGAGCTATAAATTCTGCATGCAGGGGTATTATTTTATATCTTCCATAAATTATGGAACGTGCAAATTGATCACCGATGTTTATGCATAACCTTCTTCCCGGCTTTAAGACACGACAGCATTCCTTCCACACCCTGTAGAGATCTTTTAAGTATTCATGCAGAGTCTGGCCATATCCTATCTGTCCGGGAACACCATAATCCTTGATATGCCAGTAGGGAGGGGAGGTCACAACCAGATCTATGCTGTTATCCTCGATTTCAACCATTTTTCTGCTATCTCCCACGATTACTTTCGCCCAATTGCTCATTATCTCGTCATATTGTATCTATGGTAATAACTTTTTTCTTTGAAAGTGGTTTCAGCGATTGCTGATGGCCTCCTATGATGAGATTAAAATTGCAGAAAATTTCGAATGAACAATATCAAATCACCCTAATTTCTAAACCTTGACTGTAATTAATCTAACACTTCAAAAATAATTTCACTTTCCACTCAACCACCTCCGCTAAACTCAAAAACTTTCCCAGCAGGCAACTTCCTTACTGCAAGCTGTTTATACTTGTATTAAATCATTTGAAGTGGTGTTTGTGTTAAAGCTCGCAAATCTCTTTTCTTTCCCGCAAAACCCCATCATGACTTCTGTTTTGCTTTTTCAAACTTATTTAAATGTTTTTGACTCGAATTTTGCGCTGTCTATTATGACTCGGGTATGCTTAGCATCACTTATCTTCTCAACTTCATCAAGAACCTCAACCGAGAACTCAAGTCTCTTTCCCTCAACCTCCTGCAATTCTGCTTTTGCCGTCACTTTCATGCCAATGGGGGTTGGAGCAATGTGGCTGGCATCTATATGAACCCCAACTGTGGTCTGATTTTCTTCCAGACGGGGTTGCACAAGGTCTTTGCATGTTTGATCTATCAGTGCTACCATGGCTGCTGTTGCGAAAACCTCTGGTGTGTCCTTAACAAACCTGGAAGCTGCCATATCTTGCGTCACCTTCATAGTACTCTCATGCTTCAGTCTAGGTTTTAGGCTGTTCATACCAATTCTTGTAATTTGCAATATATAACTTTTCTAATTTATATAATATTCAAATTTTAATAATTTTTGAATTTTTAGTAATTCAGGTTTAGCTATGAAAAAATTTAGTAAAGTGAAGAAATTTGTAAATTCTTGAGAAAATTTTAAAGAAACGAAAAAGAATAAATTACATTTTAATACGCCAAAAAAAGATTGATGATTTTGGAAAGAAAAGGATGCGGAGTTGTTAGAAAGTTACATGTTCACAGAGCAACATAAAATGAATTGCAATGAAAATCACCATCTTCTCGGTACTTGCACGATCGTCATTTCATTCTCTCCATGAATTCCCTTGCGGAGATTATTCTAACATCTCCAAATTTCCTGAGTTTCAGCAGGTGTTTATCACCGCTCACAATATACTCCGCCTTGCTTTCGAGTGCACACTCTAAAAACTTATTGTCTTCCGGATCCTCTTTTATAATTTCTAGCTTTATTTCTGGATTCACAACATTGGACGTTCTTAAAACTTCCTCCAGCACATCTCTCGAACTGATTCCGGACTTTTCCAGTATGGTCTTTATTTTTGGATATTCGAGGACACGGGAAAGCTCTAGCAAAATATCCTTAGAAATGAAAATTTCGATCTCTTCATTCTTAAAGAGATTGTCGAATTCCCTGCCAAGTATTTTATTAAAGAATATCGAGACCCAGATGTTTGTATCTAGAACTACTTTTGTTTTCGTGCCCACTCAACAGCCTCCGTTACAAGTTTGTTCATGTCAATATCCTCTTTCTCCACAACAGAGGATATTCTGGAACTAATTTCCGAGAGATTCAGTCTTTCAATCTTCCTCAGAATTATCTCATCATCCCTTACGATAACTGCCAGCTTTCCACCAGCTTTTATACCCAGCCTTTCTCTCACTTCTTTCGGTATCACTATCTGTCCCTTTACCGACATCTTCACGATGCTTTCCAACTTTTCCATAATGTTGGATTGGTTGGAATTGTATAAATAGTTTAACCACACTCTGAAAACCTCGCTATAGATGCAACACTCTGAAATCCGAAAAACATCGAGATAATCCTCCTTACGCCCCAAAACAATAATTATTCCATTTAATTGAAATCTGTTCTGTAATTTATCTCCCCAACCAGATTCTCCTTAACAAGATTTTTTGCCTCCTCAAGCTCAAAGTTGCCAAGAAGCCACATTGTTTTGATCAGAGCAACCTCGGGGAGCATATCCTCTCCCTCGATGACTCCAGCCTTAAGCAGGTATCTGCCCGTATCGTAGACTCTATCACACACTCTTCCCCAGAGGCACTGGGAGGTCATCACCACAAGGCTATCTTCTGCAATTCTCCTTACAGTTTCAACCCAGTCAGTTGAAACATGTCCAAGTCCAGTCCCTTCAAGAACAAAGCCCCTGAAGCCCTTTTCGTAGAAGAAATCGAGAATGTCGGGACTTAAACCCGGATAGAATTTCACAAGTGCAACCTTCTCTTCAAGTCTGTCAAACAGCTCAGGTTCCCTCACACCTCTCCTGATTCTCTCCCCAGTCCACTCTATTTTACCATCAGGCCACACCCTGCCAAGAGGGGGGTAGTTTATGCTCTGAAACGCATCTCTCCTTGAGGTGTGATTTTTCCTGACCTTTACACCCCTGTGGATATAACAGAAGTCATCGCTGGTTGATGCATGCATGACAACAGCCACCTCACCCAGATCGCTGAGGGATGTGTGGGCAGAGCATATCATGTTAATCGCAGCATCACTGCTTGGCCTGTCACTGCTTCTCTGAGCTCCAACGAAAACAACCGGCACTGGGGTTCGTAGCATGAATGCCAGAGCTGAGGCTGAGTAGTGCATTGTGTCGGTTCCGTGAGTTACAATAACCCCATCATAGCCATCCTTTATAGCCTCATACACCCTTCTTGCAAGCCTTATCCAGTACTCAGGCTTCATGTTCTCGCTAAGTATGTTGTAAAGCAGTTCTGCATCAATTCTGCATATCTCTGCAAGCTCCGGAATATCTGAAACTATTTCTTCAGCAGAAAACTGGCTTGTAACAGCTCCGGTACTGTAATCAACCCTGCTTGCGATTGTGCCACCTGTTGATATCACCTTCACCTCCGGCAGACTATCTCTTTTGGCAGGATATCCCGGCTCAACAAACGAGACCTCAATCTCCTCCTCCTCAATAATCTCGTAATCGTAAAATCCCACGTTGTAACCGCTGCTCAGCTTTAACACAATCTTTCCCTTTTCTGATGGCAAGACTATTCCCTCAAAAATCCTTCCTTTTGCCTTTATTTTAGCCCTTTTGGCCTTCATATCTCTTCACCATCTCATAAAGCCTTTCCATTGCCTCATTTATTTTCTTTTTCATTTCAGCTACTCTGTTTTCGTCATCTCTTATTGCCCCTGCACGGGATTCAATCATCCTTCTTATGTTCTCATCTGAAGTCCCGCCGGGACTTGTCTTTCTTTCCAGTGAGAGTTCAGGAAGCATTGCTCTTTTGAGCTCTTCCTCGTCAATACCAGCATCAACTCCATGCTTCATGCAGACCTCTTTCAATTTTTCTGCTGATGGTATGTGGTTTCCAGCCTTTGCAAGATCTCCAACTATCCTGTGAGCAGTCCTGAAGGGAACTCCTTTCACAACAAGCAGATTGGCCAGATCTGTTGCAGTTGAAAATCCCTTTCCCGCCTTTTCCCTCATCGCATCTCGATTGAACTCAATTTTTTCAATCATCCCTGTCAGTACTCTGCATGATAGGAGAGTTTCGTTCATGACATCAAACAGCACCCTGTTCATCTCCTGAAAGTCCCTGTTGTAGGCGAATGGCATGGCCTTGTAAATTGTCATTGCAGATGTTAGCATTCCCACGATCCTTCCGGCCTTTGCCCTTATTATCTCCGCAACATCTGGATTCTTCTTCTGGGGCATTATGCTTGAGGATGATGCAAACTCATCCGGGAGCTCAACAAATCCGAATTCTGAGGCCCAGAGTATGATCTCCTCGCAAATCCTGCTGAATGAAAGCATGAGAGATGAGCATGCAAATACACACTCAATCAGAAAATCCCTTGATGAAACAGCATCCATTGAATTCTCGACAATCCCACCAAAACCCAGAAGTTCAGCTGTAAATTCTCTATCAACAGGAAAGCTCGTTCCTGAAAATGCCGAGGAGCCGAGGGGTGACAGATTAACTCTGCTGTAGGCATTGACAAATCTCTCAAAATCCCTCCAGATCATGTCATGCCATGCTATCATGTGATGGGAGAGCTTTGTGGGCTGGGCATACTGAAGGTGAGTGAAGCCCGGCATCACTGCATTTCTGTATTCCGATGCTTTTTTCAGAAGAACCGATCTCAGGTTCAGGATCTCTGCGAGAATGTCAATTATCCTGTCCCTTGAAAAAAGCCTGAGGCATGTGGCGATCTCATCGTTTCTGCTTCTTGCGGTGTGCATTCTTTTTCCATCCCCTCCTGCAATCTCTATCACCCTTGCCTCAATTGCCTCATGCACATCCTCAAACTTCTTTGAAAGGCTTTCAAATCCCTCATGCTCGATTTTTCTCAGTGCTTTCAGAATCTTCCTTGCGGATTCACGGCTGATTATTCCCTGTTTTTCGAGCATGATCACGTGAGCATAATCAACGATAATGTCATAATGAAATATGTGCTCATCAAAATCCATGGAACTTGTGAGCTTGAGGGCATTCTCATCCATATCCCTTTCGAGTCTGCTCCTTACGGTCATTGAAAGAACTCTGCAGGGATATTTTAATAACTTTACCTCTTCCAGACAACTTTACCCTCGTATTTGATTTCAACAACCCTGTGATGGGGAATTGCTGTGGTGGATGTGTATATGAATTTGTGACCTATATCCTCAATTTCACTGCCAGAGATCTCAGAAAACCCCTTTGGCCTGTCCACATATCTTACAGAAACCTTTGAAAAGTCATAGTCAGGATGCCATTTAAACCTGTCAAGAATGTTTTTTATGCTATATTTCATCGTTCTTTACGGGCTCCACAAGCTGTCCCTTGAGGTTGAGCTTGAGTGACTTCTTGGCAACCGCTCTCACAAAAAGACTGTCAAGCCCCGTCTCTCTGCTTATGTGCTGGACGGACATCCTGCCTTTGTTTATCTGATCCATTATCCTCCCAACAACCTCGCTCTCCTCATCCTCAGCCATGAAAATTGCGTTCAGAATCACATTGAAGTCTTTAAGAGAGATGTAAACGTTTATGCTGAGATGGGTGTAGCTCACATGGTATTCCTTCTCAGGTTTTGAGGATGGATTTTCAGGCATTCTCCACTTCACTTCGAGCATTCCTGCATTTTTGAGTATCTTCAACGCCTCATCAACACCATCGCCGTACATGTTTCTGAGCTCGTCGAGAGTTTTCCATTCAGTAAGGAGAGTTTCGTAAACCTTCCTGTACGTTTCTGTAGAGAATAATTGCAGAACAGGGACAAGTTCCACAACATCATTCACAAGCTTGGCCCTTCTAACCATCCTGTACTATTTTCTGTTTCTCGGTATTTATTATTTTGGATGACGTATTAATGTTTCAGTACTTATCATCATTTCATGAGGTTTAAAGGGTTGGAGAGCTTGTAAGCAGTTCAGAGTTGATGAGTGTTTATCATGATATTTTTAGGATAAGGGTGGACACATCCAGCAGAAAAACCATACCAAAATTTTTTTAAATACCTCCTTACAGGCTTATCCATGGGCAAAACAGGAACGACCCAGTGGATCAAGATAAAGAACAGAAAAGGTGGGCAGAGATTGGTTCCTCCAAAATACCAGACGTACAAAAAGCCAGGACCGAATCAGAAGTACACGTCAGATGGGAGAAGAAGGAGAAGAATAAAGAGGAGTCCCAAGAGTATTGCTGGAGCAAAAACATAATGGATTTTTAGATATACATCTGGTAAAAAACTATAATTTTAGATGTTAGATCCATCATATATTTCCTCTTGCATGATTTATTATGGTTTTGGTCAGCCAGAGGATCTTTTTTCCATAATGACATTCAAAAAGATTTAAAAACATAAAAAACAAACAGACAGTCAATGGAAATTGCCAATCTCGTCATTTCTCACAAAAAAGCCTCAATTGACGATATCCAGAAAGCCTGGCATGGCGATTACAAGCAGCTGATAGATAGGGTGATGTCATATCCCGGAATCAGAGAATGTGCAATACTTCTCACATGCAACAGAGTTGAGGTTTATGTGTATGGGAGAAACGCCATTGAAATGCTCAAGGATTTTGCCCGGAAGATGGGGGTTCCTGAAAGAATAATTGAGATCCACAGGGGAAGAGATTCTCTTGAACACCTTCTCAGAGTTGCTTCAGGACTTGAATCCATGATGGTTGGTGAGGATCAAATCTTGGGACAGGTAAAGGATTTTTACCATCTTGGAAAAGAGATGGGTAGCGTTGGAGAGGTTCTTGACACGGTTTTTGCAAAGGCAGTGCAGGTTGGAAAGAAGGTTAGAAGGATGACGAAGATAAACAAGGGAGCAGTCAGCATAGGAAGTGCTGCTGTTGAACTTGCTGAAAGAAAGCTCACAACCCTTATCGGTAAGAGGGCTATGATAATCGGAGCTGGAGAAATGGGGAAGCTCGTGGCAAAGGCAATATCCCACAAGGGCCTTGAAAAGATATACATAGCCAACAGAACTGCAAAAAGAGGTGAGAAGCTGGCAAATGAACTTGGAGACAATGCCAAGGCAATCTCATTTGACAAAATAGAGAAGTACATGGTTGAGGTTGATCTGATTATTACCGCAACATCAGCCCCCCATTACGTTATAACAAAGCCCATGGCTGAGAAAATAATGGGTATCAGAAAAGAGAATCTGCTCATAATAGACATAGCACTGCCGAGAGATGTTGAAGATTCCGTGAGAGAAGTTGACGGAATCATGCTCTACACAATCGATGATTTGAGAGAGATCAGCAGAGAAAACCTCAGAAAAAGAATGAAAGAAGCTGAAAAAGCTGAAAAGATCGTTCAAAAAGAGCTTGATCATCTTGTTGAAATGCTTAAAGAGCTGAAGGCAAGGAATGCCATATGCATGATGTATTCTCACGCCGACTACATAAAGAACGAGGAGATTCTGGAGCTTTATTACAAGCTCAGATCAAAGTACGAAATTGACGAGAATGCTCTTCCAATTATTGAGAGCTTTGCAAATTCCCTGATTAAGAAATACCTAAGAAAACCAACTGTTAAAATAAAAATGGCAGCAAGAAATGGTGGAATTGAGATTATAGATGCCGTTGAGTATCTTTTTGGAGGTGACGCTCATGGAGTATCCGAAACTCAGAATGAGGAGGTTGAGAAGGGCAAAGCTGAGACCCCTCCTGAGAGAGACCATACTGTCAAAAGATGACCTCATAATGCCTGTTTTTGTTGATGAGAACATCTCATCAAGGCAGGAGATTGCATCGATGCCCGGATATTTCAGAATCCCCATCAATCAGGTCTCAGATGAAATAGGCAGGGCAATGGAGCTCGGGATCAAAGCATTTATATTCTTCGGAATTCCGTCATACAAGGATGAAATCGGCACTTCTGCCTTTGATGATGATGGTGTGATTCAGAAAGCTTTGAGAAATGTGAAAAGAGATTATGAGGATGCTGTTCTGATAACCGATGTGTGTCTGTGTGAGTACACCTCTCATGGGCACTGCGGGGTTGTGAAAGATGGGGAGATTCTGAATGATGCTACTTTACCGATTCTCGGAAAAATAGCGGTGAGCCATGCGAAGGCTGGGGCAGACATCATAGCCCCTTCGGGAATGATGGATGGAATGGTTAAAGCTATAAGAAGTGCTTTGGATGAGAATGGTTTTGAGAATACTGCAATAATGAGCTACTCAGCAAAATACGCCTCAGCATTTTATGGCCCGTTCAGAGAGGCGGCAGACTCCGGATTCAGGTTTGGAGATAGAAAAGGGTATCAGATGGATATCCATAACGGTGATGAGGCTTTGAGAGAGGTGGAGCTGGATTTAAAGGAGGGAGCAGACATAGTTATGGTCAAACCAGCCCTGAGCTACCTTGACATAATAAGAAGAGTTAAGGAAAGATTTGGCGTGCCTGTTGCAGCATACAATGTCAGCGGAGAGTATTCAATGGTCAAGGCCGCATCAAAGATGGGATGGCTTGATGAAATGGACATAGCCTATGAAATCCTTGTTTCCATAAAAAGAGCCGGAGCTGACCTGATAATAACCTACCACGCTAAGGATATTGCGGAGGTATTGTGATGTGGGAAAAATCAAAGGCTCTTTATGAAAAAGCCAAGAATCTGATGCCGGGTGGTGTCAGCAGTCCTGTCAGGGCTGTGAAGCCATTCCCCTTCTACACAGAAAGGGCAGAAGGCTCGAAGATATATGATGTTGATGGAAATGAGTACATAGACTACTGCATGGCTTATGGTCCACTGATTCTCGGACACAGCCATGCCAGCATCATGGAATCTGTCAAGAGAAAACTTGAGGATGGCTGGCTTTATGGAACACCTGTAGAGCTTGAGATACTGTATGCGGAGCTCATAACAGGCATTTATCCATCCATAGACATGGTGAGGTTTACCAACACCGGAGCTGAGGCAACAATGACTGCTTTGAGGCTTGCAAAGGGATTTACGGGAAGAAAGAAGTTCATAAAGGTTGAGGGCAGTTTCCATGGTGCCCACGACTCCGTTCTTGTCAAGGCTGGAAGCGGGGCAACAACACATGGTGTTCCAAATTCAGCAGGCATTCCTGAAGAATTTGTAACTAACACACTGCAGGTCCCATACAATGATGCAGAGAAGCTGGTGGAATTAATTGAGAAAAACAGAGAGGAGATTGCGGCTCTTATCCTTGAGCCGGTGATGGGAAACGCATCTCTTATAATTCCTGAAGATGGCTACCTGAAAGATGTCAGAAAGATAACTGAGGAAAATGATGTTCTGCTGATCTTTGATGAGGTTATCACAGGTTTCAGACTCTCCCTTGGTGGAGCCCAAGAGTATTACGGAATTGAGCCCGATATAACTACCTTAGGAAAAATAGCAGGAGGAGGGTTCCCCATAGGGATTGTTGGAGGTAAGAGGGAAATCATGGAAAATCTCTCTCCCTCGGGGAAGGTGTATCATGCCGGAACATTCAGCGGAAATCCGATCAGTCTTGTGGCAGGATACACAACTGTAAGTATACTTCAGGAGGAGAGACCGTACAGGGATCTCAGAGATAAAACTGAAAATCTTGTGAAGGCTGTGAGAGAATTTATCGAGGATATCGGGGGAAGCGTAAGCATGAACTTCATTGAATCAATGTTCTGCCTGTATTTCGGAGATGAACCAGAGGATTATGCATCTGCCTTAAAGCTTGACAGCCAGCAGTTTCTGAATTTCTACTGGAAAATGCTCGAAAATGGCATATTCTTCCCGCCATCCCAGTATGAAACATGTTTTATGAGCACTGCCCACAGCAATGAGGATATTGAGAGAACGGCAGAAGTGATGGCAGAATGCCTGAAAGAGTTGTTATAGGCACCAGAGGCAGCAGGCTTGCCTTAGCCCAGACAGAAAAGGTCAGGAAAATTTTAGAGGAGGAGGGATTTGAAACTGAGGTAAGGATTATCAGAACATCAGGTGATATAAAGAAAGACAGACCTCTCCACGAGTTCAGGGGAATGGGAGCTTTTGTCAGAGAGATAGATCTGGCCTTAAAAAAGGGAGAAATAGATCTTGCCGTCCACAGCCTGAAAGATGTTCCAACCGACAGAATTCAAGGTACAGTGATAGCGGCAGTGCTTGAGAGAGAATCGCCATGTGACGCCTTCATTGCGAGAGATGGGAAAAGATTCTCTGAGATTGAAAGCAACTCAGTCATCGGAACCTCTTCTCTCAGAAGAAGGGCAATGATCAGAAAGCTAAGAAATGATCTCAGGATTGAGAATCTGAGAGGGAACATAGACACAAGACTGAGAAAGCTAAATGGTGGAGAGTATGATGGTATTTTTCTTGCTGAGGCGGGTCTTATAAGGATGGGATGGGAAAAGAAAATCTGGTATGAGAGGTTCGATCCTGAAATTTTCGTTCCTTCTGCAAATCAGGGGATAATAGCGGTAGCCTCAAGAAATGAGGATGCTGAAAGATTCAGCTTCATGAACCATGAAAAAACATTCATGGAAGCGATGATTGAAAGGTTTGTTATAAAGGAGCTTGGAGTTGGATGTGCTGTACCTGCAGGTGTTTACGCTGAAAGTTATGGAGAGAAGATCAGACTGTTATGCGAGATTCTTAATGATAATGGATATGTCAGATATAGAATTGATGAAAAGTTTGACCCTCACAGCTATGAAAAAGAGCTCGAAGAAATTCTGAAGGGTGTTGAGATTTGACAGTCTACATTGTTGGAGCCGGTCCGGGAGATAAGGAACTTCTGACTCTCAAGGCTCTCAGGCTTATAAGAGAGGCGGATGTAATACTCTACGACGAGCTCATCGGAGAAGAGATCAGAGAGCTTGTAAAAAAGGAAAGCAGAGCACTGCTTGTTGACGTGGGAAAAAGGGCTGGAAAGCATAAGAAAAAGCAGGAGGAGATCAACAAGCTGCTTATTGAATACGGGAAGAAATACAGCAAAGTTGTCAGGCTGAAGGGTGGAGACCCGTTTGTTTTCGGGAGAGGTGGAGAGGAGATTGAGGTTTTGGCCAAGAATGGTATAGAATTTGAAATTGTACCCGGAATAACCTCAGCCATAGCCGCTCCAGCTTATGCTGGAATTCCCGTAACTCACAGAAGGTTTGATCCCGCCCTTGTTTTCATAACAGGTAGGCAGGAAAGGGAAAGACTTAACTGGGAGGCTCTTGCAGGACTGAATGCAACCCTTGTCATACTCATGGGGGTTTCGAATCTCAAAGCCAATGCTGAAAAGCTCATGAAGCATGGAAAGGATCCCGACACACCTGTGGCGATAATTGAAAGAGGAACAACTGAGAATCAGAGAGTAATAACAGGAAAACTTTCGGAAATTTCTGAGATAGCTGAGAAAGAAAATGTCAGGGCTCCTGCAGTCATTGTAATTGGAGGAGTGGTTGAAATCCATGACACTGTAAAGGATTATCTGAGAAATCTGAAAATTCCGTAGAGCTGGGCAAATCTCATCATGTTCTCTTCCATCCTTTTGTTCAGGAGTGATAAAGCCCTTTCCTCCACCTCAAATTCAAAGGTGTACCTGACATCCACCAGAATAAGGCCATAGGGACTTGAGGGAGTTAATGGAACTTTATGACCATCAAGAACTCTCTCAACAATTTCAGGACTTGCAATTCTCCCTGCCATCTTCAGAGCTGTAACAATTTTCCTGACCATGTTCCATGCAAACGCATTTCCTTCAATCGTGTAAACCAGAAAATCTCCATGTTTCTCAATTTCAGAGGTAAAGATCTCTCTGATGCAGGGCTTGCATCCTTTCGCAAACCCTGAGAAGTCATGCCTGCCCTTCAGGAGCTCTGCAGCCTCCCTCATGGCATCAAGATCGAATCCCTCATCGAGCATTATATATCTGTACACTCTTGATCTTGCCCTTCTCGGGTTGAAGTTCTCATCAACAACCGCATACCCCCACACCACAATATCTTCAGGCAGGTTTGCATTGATGGCATTCACAATCCAGGGTTCAAATGATTCCATGCTGACAGCAAAAACATTCCCGAAAGCAGTAACACCAGCATCTGTTCTTCCTGCCACCTTGTAGTTTCCATCTCTTGGATCGACTCCTGTTTTCCTCAATGCCCTGAAAATCTCCCCATCAACGGTTCTGAGATGAGGCTGATACTGATTTCCATGAAAATTCCATCCGAAATAGGTATGTTTGAATGCAACCCTCAGCATTCGATTCCTCCATCCAGCAAATCCTTCAGAGCTGAGGGATTCCTGTCTCTCAATGAGTAATTGACCTTTCTGTAATCCTGAAGCTTTTTGAGATTCACCTCAGCCATAACAAGCTCTTCTCTCTCTTCGCTACTGTATCTGGCAGCAATTCCATCTGGCATTGAAATCAGGCTCCTCCCAACACATTCCTCTCCAAGAAACGTCTTTCCAAAACCTCCAGCCTTGACAATGGCATAGCTGTTATCAAAGGACCTTGTGAAGTAAAGACAGTACCGATACTCCTGTGCCGGAAGTTCAGACTTTTTGAAGGATACCACGGGATTCAGGATAACATCAACTTCCTTAAGCCCCGGAATTCTGCACAGTTCTGGATAGAGTATATCGGCACATATCAAAGCTGAGATTTTAACACCCTGAATCTCGAACATCTCCAGCCTCCTTCCACATTTAATTCCCAGGGCCCTTTCACTTGCGGTCGGGTGAATCTTGTCCTGAGTGCCAACAAGCTCTCCTGAGTCAAATATGTAGAGAGTGTTGTAGTACCCGTCCTGATTTTCTCTGATTGCGTTTCCAGCAATAATGGCGGAGTATTCCATGCTTATTTCTTCAAGCCATTTAACCGTCTTTTTTGAGGTTTCAAGACTTCTGTCTCCGACAGGATAGGAAAAGTACTCGGGAAGGAGATACAGATTTGACTCAGATGATGAGATCACCCTTTCCGCACTTTCAAGGGCATCTTTTCCACCAACCCTGCACTGGACTGCTGAGACATTCAGTTTCATGGATTAGCTTAAATCTTCATTATAAATAAATGTCTGCTGGTTCTTGGTGTGTTCTGAAGGGCGAGATCACAGCATTGATAACATTTTGCTTTGATGGGTTTTAGGTTTTTCAGTTAATGTCCAACTATAGTGGTTTGTCCCAATTAAAAAAGTCTTCATCCAATCTTACTATTTTTTATAATGCGATTAATGATGTTCTTAAACTTCGTGTTCTTGTCTCAATCAATGTCTGAATGTTATTAGGCCTGAGATCTCCATCTTGCTTCCAATTTTCCATAAACTAAATTAAAAATTAGGTACCAAAGTGCTCAAAGTACGCCAGAACCAGTTCTACAACGTCATTGAGTATCTGTGAT
>ENA-OSAE01000269-OSAE01000269.1-marine-sediment-metagenome-genome-assembly--contig:-NODE-269-length-29209-cov-16.129896_pt1 | contig 29209 bp, 28 predicted proteins | sample MGYA00237870_ERZ529317 | MGnify/ENA primary metagenome ERZ529317 (study PRJEB26369, sample SAMN03142812) | marine sediment metagenome | biome: marine; feature: borehole; material: sediment... | reverse complement strand
GCCGGCCGGGTGCCGGCCGGGCTGCGACTTGGCGGCGGCCCCGCGGCGGCCCACCGGGAAGGCCGGACCGCCGCGGGTCGGCAGGCCGAGCAGGCGGGGCAGGTAGTCGAGCCCGTCCGCCTCGGCCACCTCGACGGCGGCCGTGAGCAGGGAGGCATGGTCGGGTGCGGCCCACAGCGTCCCGGGCCGGTGACGGGTTCGGACCGTCGGCGCTCAGCTCCCTTCCCCACCGGCGGTGTCCACCGCGGGCGCCGGTGCGCCCGATGTCCAGTGTAATCGGCGCGCCCCCGGCGCGTTACGGAGTCGCGGCAGGAGGGCCCCAGCGGGAGCGGGGAGGGAACCTTGCGGCCCCGACCCACGTTTGCATTGCATGAAGAGGACGGAAGGCATAAGGTTGGTTCTGAACCGGACGGGAGGTATCGGGGTGGCCAAGAAGCTGTATCGTTCGAGACGCGAACGCATCCTCGGCGGCGTGGCCGGAGGACTCGCGGAGTACTTCGACGTGGACGTCACCCTCATCCGCCTGGCCTGGGTCATGGTCGCCCTCGCCGGCGGTTTCGGGCTCCTGGCCTACATCGTCGCCTGGATAATCATGCCCGAAGAGCCCGAGGCCGAGCGCAGGGGCCGGGTCCGCGCCGCGGAGGGCGGGGAACCGGAGACCGTCGTGCCCGAGGTGGAGGATGCCGGGGAGGAGGCGGACCCAGGGACTTCCGGCGAGACCGAGGAGCGGGGGACCGAAGCCCGCGGCCGGAACTGGTTCTTCGGACTCTTGCTCGTGGCTTTAGGTTTCTATCTCCTGGTCCAGAACCTCGTGCCCGAGCTCCAGCTGGCCAAGTTCTGGCCGGTGGCCCTCATCCTCCTGGGAGGGCTCATCCTGGCGGGTGCTTTCGGACGCTCGAAGGAGGAGTGAGAGTTGAGCTCACGGGTGTTCTGGGGCTTCGGACTCGTGGTGGCCGGCGGGCTGCTGCTCGCGGCGAACCTCGGCCTGGTCTCACCGGCCGTGTGGGGGGTCCTCTGGCGGATGTGGCCGCTGGTCCTCGTGCTCTGGGGTGTCTCCCTTCTCCTCCGCCCGTTGGGCCGGGCCGGCGCGATCATCACGGCCGTCATCGTGCTCTTGACCGCCGCGGGCGTCGTTGGTTATGCTGTCTATTTTGCCCCGGGAGGGGTGCAGTCCGGCGAGCTGGTTCTTGACCAGCCCCTTGCCCCGGAGGTCGAGAAGGTCAGCGTGAAGATCGCCGTCGGTGGCGTAGCCGTCGACCTCGACGGAGCGGCCCCCGAAGGCTGCCTGGCCACGGGCCGCCTCGGCTATCACGGTCCGCCTCCCGAGGTGGACTGCGACGTCGCGGCCGACAGGGCCGAACTGGAGCTGAGGTCTGCCCCCGGTCCCACCCGGGTGGCCGGCCTTCCTTCTCCCGTCTGGGTCATCCACCTGAACCCGGCTCCCGTCTACACCATCGACGTCAGCGCCGGCGCGTGCGCTCTCGACATCGACCTCTCCGCCCTGAAGGTGGAAGAGTTCCACTTGGACGGCAAGGCGTCGTCGGTGGTGGTCACCTTCGGGGACCAGGGGTTGGACCTGACCGGGCGTATCGACCTGAAGGCCGGCTCGTTGACTCTGCGTGTGCCCCGCCGGGTGGGGGTCGAGATCACGGCGGCCTCCACCCTTGCGGACAACAACCTCGAGGAGGCCGGGTTCGAAAGGTCCGGTTCCCGTTGGGTCTCCCAGGGGTTCGAGGCCAAGACCGACAGGTTCACGTTCACCGTGAACGCCGTGGTGGGCTCGGTCCGGGTCGAGTGGACCGACTGACAGGCTCGCTTCACCTCACCTGACGAGGACGGCGGCGGGGGACGGCGGGCCGGTGCGGACGAAGGACCTCGGCAGGAAGTCCGGCCTCCGGGGCGAACCTTCGACCGAACGTTCAGTCAAGATGTCGGGTCGCGGCCCGTTTCATCCGGCGCGCGGGAGGCGTGCCGGGTGCGGGCGCCTGAACGGGGGGGTCCGGTTTGTCCAAGGAGGAGCAGATTCTCGAGGTCGCCATGAAGGTCTTCCGCGAGAGAGGCTATCACGCGGCCTCCATGCAGGAGATCGCCGACGCCGTAGGTATGCAGAAGGGTAGCCTGTACTACTACATCTCCGGCAAGCAGGAACTTCTCTTCATGATTCTCGACAGGGCCATCGACACCATCACGGCGAGGGTGGAGGAGATCTACCGTTCGGACCTGTCGCCGAAAGAGAAGCTGTGGCAGGCTATCGTGAACCACGTCGAGGTCGTCTCGGAGCGGCAGGACATGCTGACCATCCTCCTGCGCGAGAGGCATGCCCTGAGCCCGAACCAGCAGGCCGTCATCGACGAGAAGCGCGTGGCCTACGAGAGGCTCTTCCAGAGAATCCTGACCGAGGGTGTCAGGGCCGGGGAATTCCGGGAGATGGACGTCAAGATAGTCTCCTTCGGCATCCTGGGCATGTGCAACTGGCTCTACCAGTGGTACTCGTCCGAGGGGCGTCTGTCGGCGAAGGAGATTGGCGACATCTTTGCGGACATAGTATTCCGCGGGGTCGTGGTGCAGGACGGCCAGGAACCTCGCGGCCGCCAGGAGAGATGAGAGGAGGGTTCTGCCATCGCAACCGACAGCGTTCGCCACGTGAAGACCGTGCTCTTCCGTTCGCCTGGGCCGGAGAACACCGAGGCCGCCGTCGCCTCGGCCCTCGACCGCGCGCGCGAGCTCGGACTCCGGGACTTCGTCGTGGCCTCGAACACGGGAGCGACGGCCCGAGCGGTTCTTGAAGGCCTGGCCGCGAGGGGGATGGAGGGTGCCAACGTGGTCGTGGTCACCCACCACGTCGGGTTCAGGTCGCCGGGCGAGGACGAGATGGACCGGGAGACGCGCCGGTCCCTGGCGGAGGCCGGCGCCAAGGTCCTGACGACGACCCACCTCATGGGCGGCATCGAGCGGGCGGTGACCGGCAAGTTCGGTGGCCTGTACCCCGGCCACCTCGTGGCCCACACCCTACGTCTGTTCGGCCAGGGAGTCAAGGTGGCCGTGGAGATAGCCGTCATGGCCCTCGACGCGGGTCTGGTCCCCTACGGGTGCGACGTGGTGGCCATCGGGGGGACCGGACGGGGGGCCGACACGGCCCTCGTTGTGAGGCCGTCCCACGCGAAGACGTTTTTCGAGACCTTCGTCGTGGAGACAATCTGCCGTCCCTCTCCGCGACCGCACCTGGAGTGACGGGGTGACGCCTTGAGAGTCCTGGTCTACACGGGCAAGGGCGGTGTGGGGAAGACGAGCGTCGCCGCGGCCACAGCCGTGCGCTCGGCCGAACTCGGGCACCGGACCATCGTGATGAGCACGGACGCGGCCCACAGCCTGGGCGACTGCTTCCGGTGCCGTCTCGGGCCAGAGCCTCGGAGACTGGCCGGGAACCTCTGGGCCCAGGAGATAGACGCCCTGCACGAGATGGAGCGCAACTGGGGCAGGGTCCAGGACTACCTCAACCGCCTTCTGTCCCTCAGGAACCTTGACCAGGTCACCATCGAGGAGCTGACCGTCTTCCCCGGCACGGAGGAGCTCTTCAGCCTCCTGCAGATAGGACGCCACACGAGACAGGGGGAGTACGAGGTCATCATCGTGGACTGCGCTCCGACTGGGGAGACCCTGAGGCTCCTCGTCTACCCCGAAGTCTTCCGCTGGTGGATGGACCGCATCTTCCCCGTGCAGAGGAAGGCCATGCGGGTCATCAGGCCCGTGGCCCAGCCCCTCGTGTCCATGCCCCTGCCGGGGGACGACGTCTTCGAGTCGACCCAGGCGCTCTTCAACGAAGTGGACTACGTCCACCGGATCCTGACCGACACCTCCATGAGTTCGGTGAGGCTCGTCCTGACCCTGGAGAGCATGGTCATCAGCGAGGCCCAACGGAGCTTCACCTATCTCAACCTCTTCGGGTTCCGGACCGATGCGATAGTGGTGAACAGGCTCATCCCCGACGAGGTCACCGACGCCTATTTCGCCGGCTGGAAGGACATGCAGAAAAGGCACATGCGGAAGGTGCAGGAGGCCTTCGGACCGGTCCCCATCCTGACCACGCCGCTCTACGACGGGGAGGTCCTCGGCTTCGACATGTTGCGCCGGATGGCCTTGGACTGCTTCGGGGAGCGGGACCCGACCGAGGTCTTCTTCGACCGTTGGCCCCAGACGGTGACGCGTTCCGGCGGGGAGACCACCCTCACCGTCCTTCTCCCCTTCGTCGGGAAGGGCGACATCGACGTGACCCGCGTGGGGTCGGAACTTGTCGTGAGCGTGGGCGGCAGAAGGCGTACGATAACCCTGCCGAGAAGTCTCACTGCGCGGGACCTTGTGCGGGCCCGGTTCGACGGAGACCTTCTCAAGATAACCTTCGCCGACCCGGAGCCTGAAGAGGGAGAACCCGCAGGACGGCGGCAGACATGACCTGACCCGTCGACCGGGTCGACAGAAGGGAACGGGTGGCAACAGTTGGAGCCCAGGCAGATCGACGAACGCATCCTCTCGGACCAGGAGCGCGAGATCCTGCTCCTCTCCCTCGAGGAGGAGAGGAAGAACCCGGAACAGGACAAGACGGCCGAACTGGCGACGGCCCTGGCCAGGTCGCTGGTGCGCCGGCGGGGTCGGCTCCACCAGCGCATCGTCGCCACGCTGGCCGTCCTTCAACTGCTCCTGGATTCGGCCGTCCTGGAGACGGTGAAGGGGCGCGGGCCCGGACGGAACGAGCGTCTCGAGGAGGAGCTCTCCGCCCGCGTGCAGAGTCTTCTACGCGGCCAGAAGCCCTACTTCACCGTCGGCGCCGAGGACGATGAGGACGATTACCTTGAATGAGGGGTGGTAAGAGTGGCCCAGGACAAGGACAAGGCCGAAGGGCGGGACGATGCCGGGGCGCAGTGGGGCATCTGCCCGCTGGCGGCCCTGTTCGGGCTCGGCGGCCTCAAGGACCGCGTGCTCGACTGCCTACCCCCTGAGTTCGTCGAGCACGCCGCGGGGGCGAGACGGGAAGTCCTCCTCGCGGTGAAGAGCCTCATCGACGAGGCCCTTCGCCGGGAAGAGGCCCAGCTCGCCGCCTACCGCCGCCGACAGGAGGAAAGGGCCGCCAACAGGCCGCAGAAGGTAGCCGTCGAGTAGGCGTCCGGGGTGGGGTCTACGGCAGGCCGCCGCGCAGAAGGACGACGGCGAGCGCCCTGACGACCTCGTCCGGCTGGCCGGTCTCCTCGAGGCGCCGGACGGTGGAGGCCACGTCATAGCTCACTCTCTTGAGGCTGATGTGACCGTCTTCCCAGACGGCGTAGGAGGCACGGGGGTCATGGTCCCGAGGCTGTCCCACGCTGCCGGGGTTGACGGCTGTTTTGTCCCTGAAAGGCCGGAGGTAGGGACGGTGGGTGTGCCCGACGAGGATGACCCGGCACCGGTCCGGCGCGGCCTCCATGGCTCTGGCCCAGCGTTGAGGGTCGGCCGCGGGGGAAACATACTCGAAGAGATGGTCGGCCGGGGAAGCGTGGGTGAGGTAGAAGTCCTGCCCTCCCACAGACACCGTCCGCTCCACCGGCAAGGTGCGTAGCAGGTGGAGTTGGTCGGGGCGTAGGACGGACCGAGTGAACTCCCGGGACGCCCGCGAGAGCCGCCGGAAGGCCGCGGCGCAGCCGCAGTCCGCGCCCGTGGCCACGGCGTTGTCGTGGTTTCCCCTGACCCAGACCGGCTCCAGGTCTGCCAGCCTGTCGAGGCAGGCGACCGGGTCGGGGCCGTAATCGACGGCGTCGCCGAGGAAGAGGACGCGGTCGAAGGACGGCTCCGCCCTCAGCACTGCTTCGAGCGCAGCCAGGTTGCTGTGGACGTCAGACAGGATGAGGAGCTTCATAGCCATAGTCTTAATCCGACCGGGCCCTGCTTCCTGCCCGGGAACAGACGGAAGGGGGATGTCGCTTGTCGGCGGACGGGACGAAGGACCTCGAACAGCTCTCCGGGCTGCCGCTCCGGGTCGACTCCGAGGGCCGCGTGGTCTTCGCCGAGGGCCTGCCGCAGGTGGCCCCGCAGGTGAGGACCCTGGACGAGATGAGGCCGGTCCTTTACAACCAGACGGCGACGGGTCCGCGGGAGCTGTACTACATGTACCGCAACATCGGCTGGCCGGAGGACATCGCCGTCTACTCCCGCCGCTCCCTGCGCTTCGACCTCACCGTTCTCCGCCCCGGACTGGTGGGAGGGGAGTACGTCAAGACGGCCGGCCACTACCACCCTGAGGTGCCGGGGAGCGGAGGCGCACGCCCCGGGGACGCCCTGACGTACCCGGAGCTCTACCAGGTCCTGCTCGGTCGGGCGCACTACCTTCTCCAGAGGCCGGACCCCGAGGGGGCCCCCGGGGCCCTGGAGGACGTGGTGGTCGTCGAGGCCGGGCCGGGCGACTGCCTCTACGTCCCGCCGGGTTACGGACACGTGACGATAAACCCAGGGCCTGAGCCGCTGGTGATGGTGAACGTGGTGGACGGCTCGTTCAGCTCGGTCTACGGCCCCTACCGCGAGAGGCATGGCGCGGTCTACTACGAAATAGAGGAGCATGGCCGGAGTTATTTTGTGGAGAACGACCACTACCCCGAACCCCCCGAACCCCGTCTGGGGCGGACGACCTCCCTTGAGGACCTGGGACTCCGCTCGGGGGAGCCCCTTTACCGCCAGCTGGCGTCGGCCCCGGGGGCTTTCGCCTTCCTCTCCAGCCCTCCACGCGACGGCCCCCTTCCGTAAGGGGGACGCCGGCGGCGCTTCGTCACCGCGCCGCGGACGCCGGAGAGTCGTCATCGTCGGCGAACTGATGCTCGACGTGCTCTTCCTCTCCCTCCCGCCGCAGGGCCTCTTCATCAGGGCCGGAGGCAGTGCGGCCAACCTCGGCCGGATGCTGGTCCGAGAGGGGCGGCCGGTGACCGTCATCGGGAAGCTCGGGTCCGACCCCAACGGAAGGTGGGTGGCCGGAGAGCTCGGCCGCCAGGGGATCACCCTTCCGGGGGCGCCTGCAGTCGAGGCGCCGACGGGCTACGTCATCATGCACCGGAGGGAGGGGGTCGACCGCGTCGTCTACGTCGAGCGCGGCGCGAACACGGAGCAGGTGACAGGGGAAGGCGGGCTCTGCGGCCTCGACGGCGTCGCCTGGCTCCACGTCTCGGGGTACTGCCTCATCGAGGACGGGCCGGCCGAGGTCGCCCGGCGCCTGGCCCTGGCGGCGCGCCGCCGCGGCATACCCGTCTCGCTCGACCCCGGCGTCCGGCGGGCGTTCCGCGGGCTCGACCGGAAGGGGGTCCTGCGCCGCCTGGGGCTCGGGCTTGACGGAGGGCCGGACGTGCTCCTGCCTTCGGCCGACATGGCCGTGTTCCTGGCCGGGGGAGCGGAGGGCGGCGCCCTCGGCCCGGGTGAAGCCTCGGTCGCCCTGGGCCGGGTCTTCCGTCGGGTGGTCGTCAAGGACGGTCCGCGGGGGGCCTGGCTGGAGGGGGTGCGTGTCGGTCCCGAGCGTGGCGAGCCGGGCTCTCGAGCCGACGTGAGCGGAGCCGGTGACGTGTTCGACGCCGCCTACATCGTCTCGGTCCTCGCGGGATGCTCACCCGAGGAGGCCGTCGTCCGGGCCGTCGGCGAGGCAGGCAGGTTCGTCGCGGCCAGCATCGCCCCGGGGAGTGCTCCCGGACCGGGCTGGGTCCGCGTGCGGAGCCAGCGCCCGCCTCTCCTGGCCAGCGCCTGTCTCCTTGGGGCGGCCACGGCCTATGACGGCAAGCCCCGCGGCCCGTGGGACGCGGCGAGACACGGACCCCTGGACCCCGGCGAGAGGCTCGTCCTTCCCATCTGCCCGGAGTGTCTCGGGGGCCTCGGTGTCCCGAGGGCGCCGGCCGAGATCACCGGTGGTGACGGGGAGGCCGTCATCGCCGGAAAGGCCCGCGTGGTCACGCGCGACGGCCGCGACGTGTCGGAGGCCTTTCTGAAAGGGGCCAGGAGGGCCGTCGAGCTGGCCCGGGCGACCGGCGCGCAGAGGGCCGTCCTCAAGGACGGCAGCCCTTCGTGCGGGCCGACCCGCATCCACGACGGGACCTTCACCGGGCGGTCCGTCCCCGGCCGGGGTGTGGCCGCCGCGGCCCTGCGGTTGCTGGGGGTCGAGGTGGAGCGTGACGCGGCTAAACCCGGTCGCGCCGGGTATGCTTAGACCATGCTGGTGACAGACCTTTACCTGCTGGTTCTCCTGGCTGCCGCGTTCGTCCTGGCGGTGGTCTTCGTCCGCCGCCGCTCGCTGGTCTACCGTGCCCCTCCCCGGAACCATCTCGAGCCCGGCGAGAGGTTCGAGGAAGCCCTGGAGGACATGCGGTTGCGCGGTTCGGTCTCTCCCGAAGAACTCTCGGCCCAGACGGAGGCCGCGCGCGAGACGGGTGCGCCGCCGCCGCGCATCCCCGGGTTCCCTCAGACCCCGGAAGACGCAAGGAGGCAGCGTCAGGAGAGAGGGGAGAGGGCGGAGGAGTAGCCGGCGAACGGCCTCGGGGAAGCCCCGGGCACCGGGAACAGGACCGGAATAGGTTGACACCGGAAGGCTCTCGGAGGTGCTCCACGGTCCTGAGCAGGATTCCGGTGGTCGACCTGACGGAAGAGATCGAAGGCCTCTGGCCGGAACTCCGTTCGGTCATCGAAGGTGTCGCCAGGTCGGGCCGGTTCATCAACGGTCCGAACGTACAGGCCTTCGAGGAAGAGGTCGCCGACCATCTCGGGGTGAGGTATGCCGTCGGTGTCAACTCCGGGACGGACGCTTTGGTCATCGCCCTCCGTTCCCTCGGGGTCGGGCCCGGCGACGAGGTCATAACCACCCCCTGGACCTTCTTCGCCACGGCCGAGGCCGTCAGCCTGGTGGGGGCCGTCCCTGTCTTCGTCGACATAGAGCCGAAGACCTACAACCTCGAACCGGACCTGGTGGAGAGGGCGGTCGGGCCGCGGACCCGGGCCATCCTTCCGGTCCACCTTTACGGGCACAGTGCCGACCTCGACCCCATAATGGCCATCGCCCGGCGGTACGGCCTCGCGGTGGTGGAAGACGTGGCCCAGGCTTTCGGCGGCCGATACCGCGGCAGGCCTCTCGGGAGCATCGGCCACGCGGCGGCCTTCTCCTTCTATCCGACGAAGAACCTCGGGGCGTTCGGAGACGGCGGGCTCGTGGCGACGAACGACGCCGCTGTGGCCGAGAAGGCCCGTATGCTCCGCGCCCACGGCGCGAGGCGGAAGCACTTCAGCGAGACGGTCGGCTACAACTCCCGGCTGGACGAACTCCAGGCGGCCGTTCTCCGGGTGAAGCTCCGCCACGTCGCGGAGCGGAACGAGGCCCGCCGGCGGGCGGCCCGCATCTACGCGGAGCTTCTCGAGGGCGTTCCCGGCGTGACCCTGCCCTTCGAGGCCGGATACGCCCGGCATGTCTACCACCAGTACACCGTCCGTATCGCGGGCGGTCGTCGCGACCATGTACGCGACAGGCTGTCCCGCGAGGGCATAGAGGCCACGGTCCACTACCCGGTCCCCCTCCACCTGCTCCCCCCCTACCGGAGCCTCGGTCACCGCCTTCCGGAGGCCGAACGGGCGGCCGCCGAGGTCCTCTCCCTGCCGCTGTGGCCGGAAATCGATCCGGAACTCCAGGCCAGGGTGGCCGAGAGTCTCCGCACGGCTCTCCATCCTCGCGAGTGAAGGACCGTAGGCGGTGCACCACTTAACATAATGCCGCATATCGTGGCGCTCGGGGGCACATTGCTGGCCGGCCTCACAAGGCGCAGTAAGGAGGTGTCTTGATTGCCCAACTACCGTGTCTTCACCGAGCAGGCTTCCGACTTCAAGAGCCTCGTCTACGGTAACGACGGGACGACAGACCGCGTGCTGTTGACCGACTCGAGCGGCGCCCTGGCCATCTACGCGGACACGGCCCTGGACGTTGAGATCACGTCCAGTACGACCCTGACCGTCACCGCCACCGACCTCGACATCCGGGACATCACCAACGCCACGGACAGCATCCTCGTCTACGGCAACGACGGCACGAGCAACCGGGTGCTCCTCACCGACACCAGCGGCAACATGCAGACCGTGCTCTACCGCCGGCAGGCGACGGACACGAGCGAAGAGGGCCTGTCGACGGCGACGGACTTCGCGGGCTCGACGGCCCGGGACATCGGCGAGCAGAGTCAGGTCACTTTCGCGGTCAAGAACACGGGGACGACCTACGGGGCCACGGTGAAAATCCAGCTGAGCCCGAACAACAGCGACTGGATAGACGACACGGCGGAGACGAACATCTCCGCCGGTGAGATGGTCGCCCTCGTTCCCGGCAAGTACCTCCGCTACGCGCGGGTCGCCTACAAGTCGCAGACGGCGGGGCAGGACACCAGCCTCACCATATGGTACCAGGCGCAGGTCTGAAGTCGAGGGTCGCTCCCGCGACCGGCCTGTTCCGGGACGCGGGGGCGACCGGTGCCGGGACTAGCTGCAGGAGGGAAAGGTCTGGTGCCGCGGGAGATTGAGGCCGAAGCCGGCGGGCGGCCGACGATAAGCCTGTGCATGATCGTCAAGGACGAAGCCGACAGCCTCCCACGCTGCCTGGCCAGTGTGACCGGTGTCGTTCCCGAGGTGGTCGTGGTCGACACCGGTTCGACCGACGACACGGTGAGGATCGCCGAGGCGCACGGGGCCAAGGTCAAGCGCATACGGTGGCCCGGCGATTTCGCCCTGGCCCGCAACGAGTCCCTCGAACTCGCCACCGGCGAATGGGTGCTGGTCATGGATGCCGACGAGGAACTCGACCGGCGTGACAGAGGAGGCCTGCTCGCGTTGGTCGCCTCGGCCACCGAGAAGGGCGGCCCGGAGGGCTTCCTTCTCCGGATCGTCAACCATCTCCACCCGCGCGACGAGGTGCCCCCCGAGATCCACTCGAGCGTGCGGCTCTTCCGGAACCGGCCGGCCCACCGCTACTCAGGGTCCGTCCACGAGCAGCCGCAGGTTCCGCGGCCGGCCCGCACCGCCCTCAGGATCCACCACTGGGGTTACCTTCCCGAGGTGTACGCGTCGCGCCGAAAGGCCGCGCGCAACGAGCGGCTCCTTCGCGAAGCCTTGAACCGCCGACCCGACGACCCCTACCTCCTTTACAGCCTGGCCGTCCTCTACTACGCCACCGGCCGCGCTGAGGAGGCCCGGCTGACCATGGAGAAGGTCATCGGAAGGATAGAGCCGGTCCGAAACTACCACCACCGGGCCGTGAAACTCCTGGCCATGGCCGAGGAGAAGTGCGGCCGGGTCGGGCGGGCCCTCGAGGTCCTCGACTGGGGGCTGTCGCTCCACCCCGACTACACAGACCTCCTCTTCCTCCGCGCCCGGCTGCGCAAGGAAGCGGGAGACATCACCGGCGCGGTCGGCGACGCCTGCCAGTGTCTCCGGCAGGGTGACGCTCCCCTGACCTACGACGGGCACATGGGCCTCGGAGGTCGTCTGGCCCTGGACCTCCTGGCCGACCTCCTCCGCTCCTACTCCGGCTGCCGGCGGGAGGTCTTCGAGACTCTCGCCCAGGTGGTCGACAGGGCGACCGAGAGCGGCGACCACGAGCTCGCTGAGAGGGCCTACTCGCTGGTCCTTGGGGAGATCCGGTCCGACCGAGGGCGTCTCGAGGGCAGGAGCCGGTCCCTGGCCTCGCGGCTCGTCGCCGACTACGTCCGCATGTTGCGGAGCCGGGCTGTCCATGAGCTCCGCCAGGGCCTCGAGGCCGCGCCCTGGTGCGAGACGCTCGCCCTGATAGGCCGGAGCGTACTCCGCTCTCCCGTGGAACCGGGGTCGTCGGCGGGGAACGCGCCGGAGAGCGGGTCCCGTGAGTCCGGGAGGGCGGGACGCGCCCGGCCGGAGCCCGGCGCGGCGGTGCCCGCGGAGCCGCAGCCGGAGCGGCCGGCGCCGGCCTCCGGCCTCTCCTCCGATGGACCGGCCCGGGAGACCGGGGACGCGGTGCAGAGAGACCGGAAGGAGACGTCGCCCACCGTGTCTTTGTGCATGATCGTCCGGGACGAGGAGGACACCATCTCGAGATGCCTGGCCAGCGTGGCCGGCGCGGTGGACGAAATCATCGTGGTCGACACCGGCTCCCGCGACGCCACCCGGGAGGTGGCCGCCGCCTTCGGGGCCAGAGTCATCGACTTCCCCTGGAACGGCGACTTCAGCCAGGCGCGCAACGCCGGTCTCGAGAAGGCCACGTCCGACTGGATTCTCGTTCTGGACGCCGACGAGGAACTCGCTCCCGGTCATGCCCAGATGCTCAAGCCGCTCATCGCCTCAGACCCTGATATCGAGGGCTATTTCGTCCGGGTGGTCGACTTCCTCGGGGAACGACCAGGCCTCGACCAGGCGGCGAACATCAGCTTCCGCCTTTTCCGGAACCGGCCCGAGCATCGCTACCGGAGGGTGGTTCACGAGCAGGTCACCCCGGTGGTCCTGGAACGCAACGGCAGGCCGACGACCAAGGTGTCCAGTCTGGTCATCCGCCACTACGGCTATCTCGCGCCGGTCGACAGGGCCAAAAAGCGCGCCGAGCGCAACATGGCTTTGGTGGAGAGGGATGCCGGGGAGTGGGACGACCCTTTCAGCCACTTCAACCTGGGGTCGGAGCATCTGAAGGCCGGCAGGCTGTCCGAGGCTCTCCAGCACTACCGGGAGGCCATAGAGGGAGCCGACCGGAACCTTGTCTTCGCGGCCGAGGCCAGGGTACGGGCGGCAGTCACACTGGCCCTCATGGGGGTTCCGGAGGACGCCCTGGCGGAACTGGCTGAAGCCGAGAGGAACTACCCCCGGTACACCGACATCCACTTCCTGAAGGGTGAGCTTTTCCGGGAGACCGGGCGACTCGTCGAGGCCAGGAAGGCTTTCGAGAGGTGCCTCGAACTCGGAGAAGCTCCGCTGGAGTACCCCACTCTCCTGGGTGTCGGGTCGTACCGGGCGGCGACCCATCTCGGCGACGTCCTCGTGGAGATGGGCAGCCCGCGGGCGGCCCTGGCCGCCTACGCCAGGGCCCTGGACGCAGAGCCTCGGTACGTCCCGGCCTATCTCGGGCGGGCCAAGGCCTTGCTGTACCTTCATGGGGAGGAGGCCCGCGACAGGTTCGCCGCCGAGCTGAGCCCCGCGGGGGAGCCGTCTCCGGCGGTGAGCCTTCTCATGGGCTACGCCTGGCTCCGAGCCCTCAAGCCCGCCTGGGCCCTCCCATATCTCCTCAAGGCCAGAGCCGATGTCGAGCGGCTCCCCGAGGACCAGGTCGAAACGGCGGTGGCGAAGGCCGAGGCCCTGACCGGGCTGACTTATCTGGCCCTGGGCCGCGACGAGGAGGCCGTGGCCCATCTGAGGAAGGCCGGACCGGAGACGCCCGTGAGCGCCCTGGTCCTGGCTCTCCTGGCCCTCTCGCGCGGCCGGGAGGCCAGGGTGGCGGCGACCGGCGGGGCCGGAGGGGTGCGCCTGTCCCTCCTCTTGGCCGTCATCAGCGAGTTCGAGAGGCGGATGGACAGCGGGGCGGGAACCCGGGGGCCCGCGCCCGTGCTGGCCGAGGTCTATTCCGAGATGCCCCGGACCTACGAGGAGACGGCTGTGGAGATCGTCTCCCTGGCCGCCGCGAGACGGCACAAGGGCCTGCTCGAGGCCTGCCTCGTTCTGATGGAGCCCGTCGAGAGCCTGGCTCCCTGGGTGCGGCTCGGCAAGTACTATTACGAACTGGGTCTCACGACCATGGCTGCCCTCGAGCTCGGCGACTGTTTGGAGCGCGGGGTCGTCGACCCTGAGGCCGCGACCATCCTGGGCAGTTGTCTTCTGGCCAAGGGCCAGACCCATGAGGCCGAGAGATGCTTCCGCCAGGCCCTCGCATGGAACCGGTCCTGGTGGCGGGCGTGGCTGGGACTCTGGGACTGTCTCAGAAAGCGCGCGGCGACGGTCGCCGCGGAGGCCGCGGACCTCCTGCCCGAGGACGAGACCCTGGCCGAACTGGCCGGGGAGGCCCTGGCCGAGTCTCCGGAGGCGCCGACCGCCTGATGGACCGGACGCCGCCCCCTGACCCAGGCGGGCAGGGCTTCTTCTGTCACGAGACGGCCCTTGTCGAACCGGGCGCCGAGGTCGGACGCGGCACCCGTGTCTGGGCCGGCGTCCAGATCCGGAAGGGAGCCCGCGTCGGGCGGGACTGTGTTCTCGGCAAGGACGTCTTCATCGACACCGGGGTGGTCATCGGGGACCGGGTGAAGATTCAGAACGGGGTCTCGGTGTACCGGGGCGTGACCATCGAGAGCGAGGTCTTCGTCGGTCCCGGAGTGGTCTTCACCAACGACCGCCACCCCCGGGCGACGGGGGCCTGGCGCCCTCTGCCCACGCTGGTCAAGAGAGGGGCCAGCCTGGGGGCCAACTCGACCATCCTTCCCGGGGTGGTCATCGGGGAGGGGGCGATGGTCGGCGCCGGGGCCGTGGTGACCCGGGATGTGCCGGACGGCCTGACCGTGGTCGGCAACCCCGCCCGTCCCCTTCGTCGTCCCGGCTCGGCCCGTGGGAGCCGGCCGACGGGCGAGAGGGACGGTCCCTGTCCGGCACGGCGTCCACGAGGCGGGCAGGACCTCAGGGTGGGTCTCGTGGGCCTGGGGAACATGGGCCGCAAGCACGCCCGGCTGTTGGCTGCGCTCGGCCTTCCCTCCGTGGAGTTCGCCTGTGTCTACGACGTCGACCCGCGGCGGGCCGAAGCTGTGGCCCGGACTTCCGCCGGTGTCGTCGCGGCCTCGAGTCTCGACCAGTTGTGTGACCTCTGCCGGGCCGTGGTCGTGGCCGTGCCGACATCGGAGCACTACGCGGTGGCCCGCCGGGTCCTCGAAGCCGGTTGCCACCTGCTCCTGGAGAAGCCGGCCACGGCAGACCCCCAGCGGCTGGCCGAACTCGAGGCCGAGGCCGCCCGGCGGGGCCTGGTCCTCGAGGTGGGTTTCGTCGAGCGCCACAACGCGGCCATCCGCGAACTGCTCGAGCGGGTGGAGCCGGACCGGGAGGTGGTGGCGGTCGAGGCTCGCCGGCTGGGAGGACCCCCTGGGCCGCCCGGCCGGGAGGGTGGAGGACGGTCCGGTGACGGGAGGCCTGACAACATCGTGTGGGACCTGATGATCCACGACCTCGACCTCCTCATGGCCCTCTCGGGCGGAGGAGACGTGGAGGCGGTGGGCGCGGTCCTGGGCGACGGGTGGGCGGCGGCGGTCCTGGCCATGTCGGGCGGGGTCAAGGCTTGTCTTGAGGCCGCCTACATCAGCCAGGACAAGGTCCGCACGGTCCGAGTGTTCACCCCTCGGGTGACCTATGAGGTCGACTGCCTGACCGCGCGTCTTACCGTCTACAGCGGCGGTGAGGCGTCATACAAGCACGGAGTCTATCTTCAGAGCGTACAGGAGGAGACGGTGCTGGCCCCGCACGGCGAGCCTCTCCGTCTCCAGGCGGAGACCTTCCTGAGAAAGTGTCTGGGCGAACGGGAGCCGGCCCAGCCGCTGGACCGCTTCGTCCCGGCTTCGGACGTGCTGAGATTGGGAGCGCGGCTGGTCGAGGGTCTTTCATCCTCCGACCCTCCTCGGCCGCTCGACCGCGCCGGCTCCGAAGGTTCGCGGTGCCCCATGCCGTCCGTATGATGGTCCGGGGACAGGACCTATGGGTATGCGTGGAGCGCCGGCGTCGGAGATGAGAGCATCCGCGACAGCGGCGGGAGGGGACTTTCCGGCGCCGGGAGCACGCCGACAGGACGGAAGTGGGGGCCTTTGGACCGGCTGCTTCTCCATCCCGCTGCAGACACCCGTGTCTCGAGCCTGGCCCCCGACGAGAACCAGAGCGACAGAGTGGACCTTTGGGTGGGGCGCCACGTCTACTGGGGCGTTTACCGGAGCCTGCTCCGGTTCGAGCTGGACGGCGTGGTCCCGCCGCCCCCAGGGGCCGGCGTGTGGAAGGCCACACTGCTCTGGTACCAGAAGAGGCGCACCGGCGTGAAGGGTCTTGCCTTCCTGGACCTTTACGGGTTGAGGGACCCGTGGGGGGAACGCGAGGTGGACTGGCGCACCCAGCCGCGGCACGATTCCTGTCCCGCGGACAGTGTCGTGGTTCCGGAAGCGCGGAACACCTGGCTCCAGTTCGACATCACCGCGCTGGTACGGGACTGGCTGGTCGGCCGGAGGCCGAACCACGGTCTCCTCCTGAAGTCCCGAGACGAGAGCATGTCGGTGCTGTCCGTCTCGCCCAGCACGAGATGGCCCTGGCCCGCGAACTGGCCGCGGCTGAGTCTGCGCCTCGTTTCGGTCCCGCCTCCGCCGCCGCCTCCGCCGCCGCCGGCCCACGAAGTGGTGACCCGGGACATGGGCACCTTCACGAGCGGCGACGAATGGCGGTCCACACCGCCCTTTGACGCGGCGGGGCTGCTGGTGGTCACGGCCCTGGCTCATCATGTCGCCGGTGAACCGGTGCTGGTCCGCTTGGCCTGCAGCGCCTGTGGCGAAACATGGTTCCCGGACTCCGCCCTGAAGAGCGTGGCTGGCGGTGATGTGGCCCGGCTCACGCCCTTGTTCTTCACCCGCTACCTCCGGATGGAGTACCTCTCGTCCCGGCCGGGGCGGCCCGGGACCATACGGGTGGTGTTCCAGGGTACGACGTAGGATTCCCGATAGGGGCGTAGGCGGGTCGCCCCGGGCCGTCAGGAGACCCGCTTGATGATCCGTCCTCTCCTCCCGGCGCTTATGAGCATGACCACTACCATGCTGATGATGAGCTCCGGCACCAGGTACGAGGAGTTGTAGACGAGGGAGTAGACCCACGGGTTCATCCCGGCGGGAGCGTACGAGGCGAAGAAGATGACCCCGGACAGGACGTGACTGGCCAGTCGCCCCGCGATGCCTACCGCGACCCCCACATAGGGCAGGCGCGGAAACAACCCGGCCAGCCCGAGCAGGGCGAAGGCCAGCGGGTAATCCAGGACCACCTGCGCCCAGTGGACCACGTAGGGCTCCAGAGCGAACTGGATGAAGCCGAAACCGGCTCCGGCCAGGAAGCCGACACCGGGCCCCCGCCGCAGGGCGAGGACAAGCAGCGGCACCATGCTGGCCGGGGTGACCGAGCCCCCCTGCGGCATGCGGTAGACGACGACGACGGACAGGACCGTGGCCAGGGCCACCATGACCGCGGCTTCCACCAGGGCGTGGAGCGCGACCGGTCCCTTCTGCGGCCGCGGCCTGTCAGCCGCGGCTCGCGTGCGGGCGTCCTCGGTCCCTGCGTTCCTGCGCTCACCCGTACCTTCACCTTGCACCAAAGACCAATCCCTCCCGGTCGAAGTCGAAGTCGAGGACCCTGAAGCCCGCGTCTCTGAGGGCGGCGGCCACCTCTTCCGCCCGTCCTACCGGAGTGAGGCTGACCATGCAGCCGCCGCCGCCGGCGCCGCATATCTTCGAGCCCAGGGCCCCGGCTTCCGCGGCCACGGCTGCAGCCCTCTCCACGGTGGGGGTGCTCACCCCCTCGGCCAGTCCCTTCCGGTTCTCCCACTCGCGGGCCAGGAGGTGGCCGAGGGCCTCCAGGTCCTCAGCCAGCCAGGCCTCGCGCATCTCGAGGGCCGTCTGGAGGATGGCCTCGAGGCCTCGGCGGGCCTCGGGCCGTCCGTCGATATAGGCTTTCACCATACGCCAGTTGGTCGGGGCGGAGAAATGGGGCTCACCGGTGAAGGAGAGGACCATGGACCGCCGCAGGCGAGAGGCGAATCCGTCCGTGAGGGGCAGGTTCTCCACCCGGTCGCGCCCCGGCTCGAACCAGATGGCGTTGGCCCCGCCGTGGACGGCGGCGTAGTAGTCCTGCTTGCCGGTCGGGACCCGGATGGTCTGCGCCTCGAGGTCGGCGGCGAGGTCCACAAGGCCTGCCACGTCCGGCTCCTCCCCGGCGAGGCGGTCCAAAGCGGCGAGAAGGGCGACGAGGAGGCTCGAGGACGCACCGAGGCCCGAGCCTTTCGGCGCCTCGTTGCGGGTGACGACCGTCAGGCCTTCGGGAGGGGCCGAATGCCGCACCGCCCGGGCCACAAGGCCCAGAGGGCCGTCCAGGCGCAGACCCTCGAGTGAGGAGGCTTCCTCCCAGTGCCCGGTGTCCTCCGAGAAGAGGCGGTAGCCCGGCCCCTGTCCCGGGTGAAGCCAGACGTGGCTGTGGATGTCGATGGCGACGTTCAGGGTCAGGCCACAGCCCAGCAGGAGGTATACGGGCCAGATGTCGAGGGTGCCGCCGGCAAGGTCGATACGTGTCGGCGTGCGGGCGATGAAGGGCAATGTCCATCCCTCGTTCCCGCGGGTCCGCCTCGGGCCCGGGTCCAAGGCTCTCTCGGGTGTGTTCGCTCTCAGGGCGCGGTCTCCCTCCGCTCCGTCCCTGTTGAGGGCGCTCCGCGGGGCATACAAATCGCCCGGGGGACTTCGCTTGGAGCGCCGGTTCAGGGTGGCCATCGTCGGATGCCCCAACGTGGGCAAGAGCGTCCTGTTCGGCCATCTGACAGGACGCTACGCCGTCGTCTCCAACTACCCCGGGACCACGGTCGAAATCGCTCGGGGAACCGGGTGGTGGGACGGCTTCACCTTCGAGGTCGTCGACACCCCCGGTCTCTACTCCCTCTCGTGCGTCACGGACGAGGAGAAGGCGGCCCGGGCCCTGCTCATGTCCGAGCCCGTCGACTGGCTCGTCCACGTGGTGGACGGCAAGAACCTGGACCGTATGCTTCCCCTGACGTTCCAGCTCGTCGAGGCCGGGTTCCCGGTCCTCGTCGTGGTCAACATGCTCGACGAGGTGCGGGCGGCGGGCCTCGAGGTGGACGTGGGGGCCCTTTCGGAGCGTCTCGGACTCCCGGTCGTCGGCGCGGTGCTCACGCGCGGCGCAGGGGTCCTGGAGATAAAGGCCTTCCTCAGCCGTGCGGCGAGGAGCGCTGGTCGGCCGGGCCGGTCGCTGGCGGGTCCGGGGCGGGAGCCGGTGGAGCCGCGGGGCGAGTCGGCGGGTCCGGGGCGGCGGCCGGTAGGCCCGGAGCAGCCGTGCGGCCCGCCACGTGGACCTCTCCGCCCCGCCTACGACCGCCGAACCGAACGGGCGGTGGCCGTCCTCACCACCCTCCTGGGGCCGCACGCCGGCGACAGCCGCCGGCTCTCGCGCCGGGCCCTGGCTCTGCTCTGCCTTCAGGAGGACCCGGACACGCTCGACCTCCTCCGCTCGGAGAGGCCGAACCAGTGGCCGGAGATGGCCCGGGTCGTCACGGAGAGCAACCGGGGGCCGCATCCCGTCCGTCACCGCATCCCCCTGGCTCTGCACCACCTGGCCCGAGAGGTGGCGTCGGCCTGCGTGCGCCGGGTGTCCGACCCGCACCCGACTCCCGGCCGGGTCCTGGGAGACCTCCTGATGCGGCCGGTCGTCGGCCTGCCGGTCCTGGCCGGCGTGGTCTACTTCGGTCTGTACCGTTTCGTAGGGCGCTTCGGCGCCGGGACCCTTGTCGACGCGCTCGACCGGGTCCTCTTCCTCGGCCTGGTGAACCCCTGGCTTGACCGGACGGTCGACAGGCTGTTCGCCTCTGAAGTGTGGCGTGAGCTCCTGGCCCACGAGTACGGCGTCCTGACCCTGGGCCTCCGCTACGCCGTGGCCATCGTCCTTCCCATCGTGGGCACCTTCTTCCTGATGTTCTCCCTGCTCGAGGACTCGGGCTACCTTCCCCGTCTGGCCCTCCTCGTCGACCGTGTCCTGAAGCCGCTCGGGCTCAGCGGGCGGGCTCTCATCCCCCTCACCCTCGGTCTCTGCTGCGGCACCATGGCCACCCTCGTGACGCGGACCCTCGAGACCCGCCGTGAGAGGGTGTTGGCGACCTTCGTCCTCGCCCTCGGCGTCCCGTGTTCGGCTCAGCTCGGCGTGATGATGGGGGTCCTCTCGGGCCGGCCGGGGGCGCTCGGGGTCTGGGCTTTGTGTGTCGCGGGGGCCCTCGTCGCGACCGGGTCGGCCGCCGCACGCCTCCTCCCGGGCCGGGCGGCGCCCTTCTTCACGGAGGTCCCGCCACTGCGCCTGCCGCACCCCCGGAACGTGTGGAGGAAGACCGCGGCGAGGATGGTCTGGTACTTCAGGGAGGTCCTCCCGGTGTTCCTGGCGGCGAGCGCTATCATCTGGCTCGGCCGGATGGCGGGGCTCCTGCCGGCCGTGCTCGCGGGGCTGGCCGCCGTGTGCGTCAGGCTCGGCCTGCCCAAAGAGACGGCTGTGGTGTACCTGTTCGGCTTCCTTCGCCGGGACTACGGCGCCGCCGGCCTCTATGACCTGGCCCCCGCTCTTTCCACGCCATCGCTGGTCGTCGCCTCCGTGACCCTCACCCTCTTCGTGCCCTGTCTGGCCCAGACGGTCCTGATGTACCGTGAGCGGGGGCCTGTGGCGGCCACGGCCATCCTGGCCGCGGCCCTCGGCACGGCCCTGGGATCAGGGTACGTGCTGGGCCGGATCCTGCCCCTCGTCTGGGAGGGGCTGTCGTGGTGAGGCGCAGGGCTCTGGTCACCGCTGCGGCCATGCGGCCGGGCGAGGCCGGTGAGGTCATCGCCGTCGAAGCCCCCGACCCCGACAGCTCGAGGAGGCTCTTCGCTCTCGGGCTGGTTCCGGGGGCCCGGCTGACCCTGGTGCAGTGCTTTCCGGCCTACGTCGTGAAGGCCGGGGAGACCACGGTGGCCCTCGACCGGGAGATGGCGGAGAGCGTTTGGGTGGCCCTGGGGAAGGGACGATAGGGGAAGGAGGGTAAGGGGCCTGGGGAGAGGCCCTGGGAAAGAGGGCCCGGACGGGGAACACTTTCCCGCGGAGGTGCCGCGTTGGCCCGGGGCAGGCCCGACGGACCAGGCCGCCGCTGGCGCGTCACGGCGGACCCGCACACCCACACCCGTCACAGCCACGGTAAGGGCACGGTTCTGGAAAACGCCCGCGCCGCCGCACGGCGCGGGCTCGAGGCCGTCGGCATCACCGACCATGGGCCCGGCTCCCTGCCGTGGATAGGCGTGAGGTCGCCTGAGACGTACGAGGAGATTCGGGCGGAGGCCGAGTCGGCCTCCCGGGCGACCGGGGTCAGGGTCCTGGTGGGGGCCGAGGCCAACGTGATGACGCCGGGCGGAGACCTCGACCTCGACCGGCGCGTCCTGGACCGGCTCGACCTGGTCCTCGTCGGCCTGCACCTCATGATAAGGCCGGCGGGCCTGGACGGCGCCCGGCTCCTCGTCCGCAACGTCGCCCCGTGGCGGTGGTCGGCCCGGGTCCGGGCCCGCGCGCGGACGGCCAACACCAAGGCCCTCGTGGAGGCCGTCCGTCGGCACCCTGTCGACATCGTCGTCCACCCCGGGCTCCACCTCCCGGTGGACACGCCTGAACTCGCCCGGGCCTGCGCCTCCCGGGGGACCCGCCTTGAGATATCGAGCGCGCACTCCGAGACGGACGAGGCCTACGTGCGGGCGGCCGCCAAGGAAGGGGTCGACTTCGTCCTCTCCAGCGACGCCCACTCACCGGACCGCGTCGGCGACCTTAGTGCGGCCCTGAGGGTGGCTGAGAGAGCCGGACTGGACCCCGAACGGGTCTGGAACGTGGCCGGCCCCGTGTGAAGCCCTCCTTTCGGCGTACCCAATCCGCTCTTTGCGCCGAAGGTCGGTCGACACGGCTCGGCCATTGACCGAAAACCTCTTCAATCTCAAAGGATTCTCAATGTTAGGAAAGAACCCTCAAACTTGTGAGGTGAATCAGTTGTCATATTCTTATCAGGCTCAGGACGTCCGCAACCCCGTGACCGAGCGGGGGGCGGCGACAAAGCACAGGCTCCTTGCGGCCGCCGAGAAGTGCTTCGGCGAGAAGGGGTTCTACCCGACGTCTATCGCCGATATCACCAGAGAAGCGGGGGTGGCCCAGGGGACCTTCTACGTCTACTTCGACAGCAAGGAGGCCATCCTCAGGGCTCTGGTCCATCATCTCGGTCACGAACTGCGGCGTGAGAGCGCTCAGGCCATCGCCGGGGCCCCGAGCCGGGCGGAGGCTGAACGCCGGGGCTTTCAGGCCTTCTTCCGGTGGGTCGCACGTCACAGGAACAGCTACCGGATCGTCCGCCAGGCGGAGTTCGTCGACCGGGACATCTTCCGCTGGTACTACCGGAAGCTCGCGGAGGGCTATGCGCGCGGCCTCGAGAGGGCCATGGGGACAGGGGAGATTGCCCGTGCCGACCCGGAGGTGCTGGCCTACTGTCTCATGGGCATCGGGGACTTCGTGGGCATGCGGTACGTCCTGTGGGAAGAGGAAGAGGGGCACGGGGACGGCGCACCCGCCGGCGGCGTCCCCCAGCCCGTCTTCGAGGAGGTGATGCGCTTCATCCTCGGCGGGCTCAAGAAAGGTGGTGAGTGAGATGAAAGCGCGGGTCGGGGACATCGAGATGTACTACGAGCTGGTAGGTGAGGGTCACCCGCTCGCCCTGGTCGAAGGGATGGGCTACGCCTCTTGGATGTGGTTCAAGCAGCGCGACGCCCTCTCGAAGCACTTCCGGCTTCTCATCTACGACAACCGCGGCGTCGGTCACACGGACAAGCCTGACGAACCCTACACCATCCGGCAGATGGCCGACGACCTGGCCGGGCTGCTGGACGTCGTGGGCATCGAGAGATGCCACGTGCTGGGCGTCTCGATGGGAGGGTTCATCGCCCAGGAGTTCGCTCTCAACCACCCTGAGCGGGTCGGCGGTCTCATCCTGGGATGCACCTCCTACGGAGGACCGAACACCGCCCCGATGCCCATCTCCACCCTGCAGGTCCTCCTTCAGGTGGAAGGGCTCACGCTGGAGGAGGTCTATCGCCGCGGGCTCTCCACGGCCTTGACCGAAAGCTACCTCCACTCCCACCCCGACGAGATCGACCAGATAGTCCGATGGCGGCTGGAGAACCCCCAGCCCCGCTATGCCTGGCAACACCAGTTCAACGCCGGAGCAGCGCACGACGCGGAGCACCGGGTCAGGGATATCACCGCACCCACCCTTGTCGCCCACGGCACCCGCGACGCGGTCGTCCCCACGGTGAACGGCGAGGACCTCGCCCGGGTGATGGGGGCTGAGCTGAAGCTCTACGACGCCGGTCACCTGTTCTTCATCGAGAAGGCCGACGAGTTCAACCGAGACGTCATCGACTTCCTCGGCCGGGCGCAGAAGAAGGTGGCCTAGGACAGGACAGCGCGAGGCAAGGTGTCAGGCAAGCGACGCCGGCTCCGAGCGAGCCGGCCCGAGGGAGGGACAAGAGGTGAACCTGAAGAGCAGGTGGCTCGCCCTCATGACCACCCTGACTCTCGCCGCTTTCGTTTTCGCCGGCTGTGCGCCGGCGGCGGGCGAGCCCATCAAGATCGGCATCGTCACGGACCTGTCCGGAGCCCTGATGGCCTACGGGCAGGAGTCGGTCCGCGGCTTCGAACTGGGCATCGAGTACGCGACCGGCGGGACCAACAAGGTCCTCGGCCGCGACATCGTCATCCTGGTCGAGGACAGCGCCGGCGACCCCGAGACGGGCCGCCAGAAGGCTCTCAAGCTGATCGAGCAGGACGGGGTCCACTTCCTGCAGGGATGCGCGTCGAGCGCCGTGGCCCTGCAGATCATCCCCCTGGCCGAGCAGCACAAGATCCTCTTCATCGTCGACCCCGCGGCGGACCTCCGCATCACCGGGGCCGACTTCAGCCCGTACGTGTTCAGGACGGGCTCCAACGTCGCCCAGGACGCTCTCGCCGGAGGCAAGTACGTGGCGGAGAACCTCGGCGAGACCTTCATCTTCCTGGGACCCGATTTCGCTTGGGGGCACGGGAGCGCGCAGGCGTGGAACAACGTCATCCAGGCCTACGGCGGCACCACGCTGGAGCCCGTCTTCGCACCATTCGACTGCACGGACTTCACTCCCTACCTGCAGAGGGTCCTTGACAGCGGGGCCGACTGCCTGGTGGTGGCCTGGGCCGGCGCCGGCGGCGCCCAGCTCTTCCAGCAGATAAAGGAACTGGGCGTCACCGACGAGATGAACGTGGCCACGGGCATCCCCGACATCCCCGGCCTCAGGGCCCTCGGCATGTCGATGGTGGGCATGTACGGCATGTGCAAGTACTATCACACCCTGCCCGACAACGAGGTCAACGACTGGCTGGTCGAGAGGTACGCGGAGAAGCACGACGGAGCCGTCCCTGACCTCTTCACGCCGGGTGGGTTCGCGGCGGCCGTGGCCCTCATCAAGGCCATCGAAACGGCGCAGTCCGTCAACGCCGACGACCTCATCCCGGTCATGGAAGGCATGAGTTTCGAGACCCCCAAGGGGACCATGACCTTCCGGCCGGAGGACCACCAGGCCCTCCAGTCCATGTACTTCTGCAAGCTCGAGGCTGTGGAGGGATTCGACTACCCGGTCCCGGTCCTCGTCGAGGAGATCGGTCCTGAGGAATGCGCCCCGCCCATCCTGAACCAGGCTGGGCAGGAGGAGGGCGGCTAGGCGGAAGTCCTGAAGGTTCCGCCCAGCCACCGACCTGCGCGAATGGGTGAGAACGTGCACACAGAAGGCCGGGCCCCGTCGGCCCGCGGGGCCCGGCCTCGGTCGGGAGGTGTTCCCGTGGCCGTCGTCCTCAGGACCGAGCGGCTCACCAAGCACTTCGGCGGGCTGGCCGCCAACGCGGACGTCTCGCTGGAGGTCGAAGAGGGCACCCTGCACTGCATCATCGGACCGAACGGAGCCGGCAAGACGACCCTCTTCAACCTCCTTTCCGGCCTGCTCAAGCCGACGTCCGGACGGATATTCTACCGGGGCCGTGACATAACCGGCTGGCCTCCCCACCGGGTCGCCCGACTCGGCCTGGGGCGGTCGTTCCAGATGACCAACGTCTTCCCTCACCTGACGGTCTACGAGAACGTGAGGCTGGCCGTCCAGAGGCGCAGAGGGCGCCCCTGGAGCTTCCTCTCCCGCGCCGAGCTCTGGCCTGAAGAGGTCTCGGACATCCTCGTCAGGACCCGGCTGACGGAGCGGGCCGGCCAGCCGGCGGTCTCCCTGCCCCACGGTGACAAGCGCAAGCTCGAGCTGGCGATACTCCTGGGCCAGGATTCCGACTGCCTCCTTCTCGACGAGCCCACCTCGGGCGTCTCCCGCGAGGAGGTCCCGGTCGTCCTCGATGTCATCCGCGCCGTCAGGGGGGAGGGGGGCCGGAGGGGGCCTCCCAGGACGGTCCTCATGGTCGAGCACAAACTCGACGTGGTCATGGACATCTCCGACCGCGTCACCGTCCTCGACCGCGGCCGGGTCCTGGCCAGCGGGACTCCGGCCGAGATAGCCGCGGACAGGAACGTTCAGGTCGCGTACCTTGGAGGTTCCCATGACTCTTGGAACCATGACAGCACAGGAGTCGACAGGGCAGGCCCTGCACGTTGACCACCTGTCGGTCTACATCGGCGAGCTCCACATCCTGGAGGACGTCACCCTACGGGCTTCCAGGGGCCGGTGCACGGCTCTCTTGGGCCGCAACGGGAGCGGCAAGACCACCACCCTGAAGAGCATCATGGGCCTCGTGCCCCCCGCGGGCGGAAGGGTGACCTTCTACGGGCGGGACATCACCGGCCGCCCGGCGCACGAGGTGGCCCGGCTCGGCATCGGCTACGTCCCGGAGGACCGCGGGGTCTTCACCGGGCTCACCGTCCGCGAGAACCTCTTGCTGGCCCAGAGGAAGCGGGACGACGAGCGGCTCCGGAGGGTGGTCAGGCTGTTCTCTGAGCTCGATCCGCTCCTCGACCGCCGTGCCGGTACTCTCAGCGGCGGTGAGAGGCAGATGGTGGCAATCGCCCGGGCGCTGGTCAACCCGGTCAGACTGCTCCTCGTCGACGAACCCTCGAAGGGCCTCGCCCCCAGAGCCGTGAGACGATTGGCCGAGCTCCTGGCCGAGGTCAAGAAGGAGGCCACCGTTCTCCTGGTTGAGCAGAACTTCTTCCTTGCGGCGGAACTGGCCGACCACTGCTACGTGCTTGACAGCGGGCGGACCGTGTACGAAGGGCCCATGGGCGAACTCGAGGCCGACGAGGAGACGAGACGCAAGTACCTCGGTGTGGCCTAGGGGGAGGTTTCGACTTGGAACTGAAGGTGGTTGTCAGCCTACTGCTCCAGGGCGTTTCCCTGGGCATGCTCTATTTCCTCATCGCCTCGGGGCTGTCGCTCATCTTCGGGCTGATGGGGGTGCTCAACCTGGCTCACGGGTCCCTGTTCATGTGGGGCGCCTACGTGGCCATGACGGTCTACGGACTCACCGGCTCCTTCGCCCTCGGACTGGTGGGGGGGCTTCTGGCCGGCGCGGCACTGGGGGTGGTCCTCGAGACGACCCTCATCCGGCGGCTTTACGGGAACCCCGTAGGGCAGATCCTCCTCACCCTCGGGCTCATCCTCGTCCTCGACGAGACGGTGAAGCTCATCTGGGGACCCACCCTCCTGCCCTATCCCAAGCCGGCCTTTCTCGCCGGGTCCGCGGAGGTCCTCGGCCGCGCCTTCCCGCACTACCGGATATTCCTCATCGTCCTCGGGGCCTTGGTCTGGCTGGTGATCCATCTGGTCCTGAACCGCACCAAGGTCGGGCTGATCATCAGGGCCGGGGTGGAGGACCGCGAGATGGTCACCACTCTGGGCATCGACGTGAAGAAGGTCTTCACCGGCGTCTTCGCTCTGGGCGGCGCCCTGGCGGCCCTGGGCGGGGCGGCGGCCGGCCCCTTCCTCCTCGTCTACCCCCAGCTGGGCCTCAACAACCTCTTCCCCGCCATCATCGTGGTCGTCATCGGGGGGCTCGGGAGCTTCACGGGCTCGGTCATCGGCGGGCTCCTGGTGGGTGTGACCCAGTCGTTCGTGGGCTACTACGAGCCCCAGCTGGCCGTGGCCGTGAATGTGGCCCTCATGGCCCTGGTGCTTCTCGTCCGGCCGCACGGACTGCTCGGCCACAGGGGGGTCTGAAGTGGCCAAGGTGTCAAGGAGAACCGGAACGGAACGGACCTGGCTCTTGACGGGCGGCCTCCTGGGCCTGCTCTTCGCCTTCCCGGTGCTGTCCCCGTCGGTCTATTACGTGTCCCTCCTCACGTCGGCGGCGCTCTACGGTGTCCTGGCCATGAGTTACGACCTCCTCATGGGCTACACCGGCATCCTGTCTTTCGGACACGCGCTCTTCTTCGGTGTCGGGGCCTACGGGGCCGGCATCCTGATGCGCGACGCGGGCTTCGACTTCTTCTCGGCCATGGCCGTGGTCCTGGCCCTCTCGGCCGTCCTGGCCGCGGTCATCGGGCTCCTCTCGCTGCGGGTGAAGGGAGTCTACTTCGCCATGGTCACCATGGCCTTCGCCGAGTTCTTTCATATCCTCGTCGAGAAGCTCTACCACATCACCGGCGGGAGTGACGGCTTCACGCGCATCCCCACCCCCGTCTGGCTGGGCGGCACGGTGCAGAAGTACTACGTGGCCCTTGTGTTCGCGATAGCGATGTACCTCTTGGCGAGGCGGTTGGTCAGCTCCCCGGTGGGTTCGGTCTGGCTGGCCATCCGGGAGAACGAGACGAGGGCGGCCATGCTCGGCTACGACACCTTCTCCTACAAGCTGGCCGTGATGGTCATCAGCGGGATGATGGCGGCACTGACGGGCGGTCTCTACGCCGTGGTCGTCAACTTCGCCCACCCGGGCTTCATCTCCGTGAGCACGACCATCAACCTGCTCCTGATGGTCGTCATCGGGGGCGTGGGGACACTGTCCGGAGGTTTCATCGGGGCCCTCATCGTCCAGCCGCTCGGCCGCATCCTGAGCTCCTACTTCCGGGCCTGGCTGTTGGTTTTCGGAGTCGTCTACGTCCTCATCGTCCTCTTCTTCCCGGCCGGGATCCTGGGTTCGGTCCGCATGTGGAGGCTGAGACGCCGCCGGCCGCCGGGAGCGCCCAGAGGACCGGAGGCGGGTCCGGCGGTGCCGACCGCGTCCCCGGCGGGACCGGGAGGGGCTCCGATGACACCGGCCGCGCCCCGGGCGACCCCGGGGGCGGGCCCGGCGGCTGGCGACGGGGGGGCGGGTGGTCCATGAAGACGGCGAGGGGCGGCCCAGCCGGCGGCGGGTCGGCGATCCCGGGGAGTCCCACGGTCTGGCTGAGGGGCATCGGCGTCCACGTCCCGGCCGCGACACGCGACACCGCCTGGCTGGCCGAACGGACCGGCATCCCCGAGGACGTCCTCCGGGAGAAGTTCGGCCTCCGCCAGATACACAAGGCCGGCCCTGACGAGCACGTGTCCACCATGGGCGCGGCCGCCGCCCGGGCGGCTCTGGACGACGCGGGGCTCACGGCCCGGGACATAGACGTTCTGGTCTACTGCGGGAGCGAGTACAAGGACCACATCGTCTGGTCCTGCGCCGCCCGCATCCAGCATCTCATCGGGGCCGACCGGGCCTGGGCCACCGAGGTCTACTCGCTCTGTTCCGGCGGGGTGGTCGGCCTCAAGGTCGTGCGGGACATGCTGAGGTCCGACCCCGGCCTCGACCGGGCCCTGCTGGTGGCCGCCAGCAAGGAGAGCGAGCTCATCGACTACGGGAACCTCCGCTCCCGCTTCATGTTCAGCTTCGGGGACGGCGCGGCCGCCTGCGTCCTCGAGAGGGGGTCCCCGGAAGAGTTCCGGTGCGAGTCCCGCGGAAAGGGGCGCCTGCTCGAAGCGGCCGTCCTCACCGACGGGTCCTTTGCCCTGGACGTGATCGTCCCGGCCGGGGGTTCCGTCCGACCGGCCTCCCGGGAGACCGTTGCCGCCGGCCTGCACACCCTCGACGTGCCCGACCCGGCCGGGATGAAGGAGCGGCTCGACCGACTCTCGCGGAGGAACTTCTTCCGGGTCATCCGGGAGTCGCTCGAGAGGAGCGGGTTCGACGTAGGGGACATCGATTTCCTGGCCCTGGTGCACATGAAGAGGTCGATGCACGAAGGGGTCCTCGCCGGTCTCGACCTGGCCCCGGAGAACTCCTTCTACCTGGAGGACTACGGTCACGTGCAGGCCTGCGACCAGCTCATCGCCCTCCATGAAGGGCGCCGCAGGGGCCTCCTCAAGGAGGGCGACGTGGCCGTCCTGGCCGCCGCCGGGACCGGCTACACCTGGGCCGCCGTGACCCTGGTCTGGGG
>ENA-OSAE01000268-OSAE01000268.1-marine-sediment-metagenome-genome-assembly--contig:-NODE-268-length-29246-cov-453.245315_pt1 | contig 29246 bp, 24 predicted proteins | sample MGYA00237870_ERZ529317 | MGnify/ENA primary metagenome ERZ529317 (study PRJEB26369, sample SAMN03142812) | marine sediment metagenome | biome: marine; feature: borehole; material: sediment... | reverse complement strand
ATGAGAAGAGAGGCTATTGCAGCCAGTGCGATCAGGTAGGGGGGTTTAGGTTCCACATGTTTTTTCAGAGGGAGTACTTAAATACTTTGTGATGCATGGCATTTCAGACTCAAAGTTTCAAATAAATACAGCTGATTTTCCATATTATTATAAATTGCTGGTAAAATTCAAACTATTTGTTCTTGTTAACGTAAAATTGAGTTTAACATCCGAAAAATATTTGTAATTGTAACTGAAAATAATGACAGAGTGCTGCCACTCAAATGCTGGGTTTCTATTCTCAGCATTTGTATGGCGCCCATTAATTGAGAGACACGGTGATAAAATGCCCACCAAATTTGGAGAGTATGTAAATGTAAAAATAAATTCAATAGCCTTTCGTATAGTAGTGATTATTGTTTTACTTTTTATGACGTTTCCAATACTAACAGATGCCGCACGTCCTCCACCCTCTCCTGCAATACGACAAGACATTACAGAGTGTACAACGATAACCAGCCCGGGTTATTATGTACTTGCAAGCAACATTGTCTCCAACAAATCAGATGCCTGCATAAACATAACTTCCAGCAATGTGATTCTCGATGGAAACGGCTACACAATTACATATGATAAACCAAGCTACCAGAGCTATTACTTTATAGAACATGCTGTTCTGGCCCACAACCCAAATACCACCCTGAAAAACATAACAGTCAAAAATCTCAAAGCAGTTAAGTGGTACACAGGAGTACACTTCAAAAATGTTTCAGACAGCACTATAAGAGACAGTGAATTTTCAAACAATATTGGAGATATTGGAATTTTAGACTCGAAAAATATTAGCATCATACTCAACAACGGAGATGGTTCCATAGCCTTGGACAGTTCAAGTTTCTGTAATGTTGTGATGAACTTCGCCGGAGGAATAAGCATATTTGGTGGGCATAACAATACTGTGTTCGATAATGTGGGCTATTCAATGAGTCTCTACAACACGAGGGATAATTTAATTGCAGGCAATATATTCGCTAACAGTCCCCACTACGGTATAAGCTTGGAATACTCCTCCAATAACACCATAATCAACAACAACGTTAGTTATGCTGATAGAGCTGGAATTTATCTGTATGATGCTTCCCATAATACAATATCAAACAACAGAGCAAATAACAGTGACGGAGATGGAATGTATCTGATATATTCCGATGGAAACACTATAACACACAACTTCATGAGTCACAACAATGGTAGTGGAATCTACGTGAGAGGTTCAAGCTTTAACATAATCTCAAACAATGTTATGATTGTCAATTTGAATGGGACTTACGTTTACTGGTATTCCACAAACAACAGTATTTCCAACAATATCATCACTTTGAATCAAAATTTAGGAATATACCTTTTCTGGGAATCTAACAATAACACAGTTTTCAACAACGAGATAAACCTGAACGAATTTGGGGTGAGAGTGTATTATTCAAGTAACAACAGAGTGGTATTCAATGACGCAAATAATAACAGAGATTCCGGGATTTACTTACGGTACAAAAGCGAAAGAAACACCATAGCCCACAACAGAGCAAATCAAAATAATGTGGATGGAATTGTGGCTTACGATTCCTGCCACAACAACACCATATACAACAATACTGCAAACTATAACGGGAGGCATGGAATATACATTGTGTATTCTGATAACAACAACATCACAAAAAATGAGGCAGATTACAACAACAATGGAGTGTACATTGACTACTACTCCTGGTGGAACTCAATATCACATAATAGCCTCAATTACAACAAACGATATGGGATATACCTTGCAAATTGGTCTGGGGATAACAATATAATTGGAAATAGAATAAAAAACAGTATCATCTCCCATAGAGAGGCATACGGAATCTACATCCATAATTCTCCATACAACGAAATTAGAGAAAACTATCTGGAATCAAACCATAAGGCAGGGATTTTTGTTCAGAATTCAGATGATATTAAAATTATAAAAAATACCGTTCACAATAACGCAAGTAGCCTGAACATATTCTTGTTTTCTTCCAATGATGCCGTGATATCAAACAATACAGCAGCTGGAGCATACAACAGTATAATATACATTAAAAATTCATCAAATAGCAAAATTTCAAATAATTCTGCATCCCATTCATCTGCCGGATCTGGAATAGAGATCTTCAATTCAGATGGTAGTACTGTTATTCGCAATGAAGTCCATAAAAATAGAATGTCTGGGATCAGGATCTATGACTCAAACAACAATTACATAGGGGAGAACGAGGTTACCAAGAACAGCAATGGAATATTCATCTCTGGGTCCTCATTAAATAACTACCTCGTCAGAAACAAAGCAAATGAAAACAATAATGATGGGATTTTGCTTCAAAATATCAATGCCACAAATTTGATTCAGAACACAGCAAACAAAAACAAAAACAATGGGATGACATTAAGGGCCTCCCACAACAACAACGTCGAAAACAATACAGTCAGTCATAATAATGGATTCGGTATTTACATTTATGATAAAAGCTCAAATAACGTTATAATCGGGAATAACGCAAGTTTTAACAGTAAAAGTGGTATCTACCTTAAATCACTCTTTTCCACTGTTATATTCAATACTGTTAACAGCAACAGATATGGAATCGAACTCAATTCTTCCGATGTCATATATGTCCTGAACAACACCGCAACCAACAACTCGAAGCATGGAATATATCTCTTTAACTCCAATACAAACAGCATAAACAACAATACAGCAACACATAATGGTGAAGACGGGATTTATCTATACTCCTCCTTCGAGAACTTTGTAGTGAGAAACAACGCAAGTTTCAATGCCAATAGCGGAATCTCACTGAAAAAATCAGGTGATGTAATTGTACTGAAGAATTTCCTTGCAGATAATGGTAGAAGTGTCCTGAACTTGGGTTCAGGGATATATCTGGATGGCTCATCTACTGTCAGAATAGAAGAGAATAACGCAAGTTTTAACATGATCGGAATTCAACTGGAAAATTCACCCAATAACACAATATACCGCAATGAAATGATCTACAATGAACTTGCCGGAGCTTGGTTGCATACCGCATCCCATAATAACACAGTTAAAGGAAATTACATAGTGTTGTCAAGATTTAACGGTCTGGTCGTTTCTGAGTCCAACAAAACACAAATAACAGATAATATTATAGAAAACAATGGTGGAACCGGCATCAAAATCCAGAGATCGAGCGAAAACACAATAACAGGCAATATAGTAACTTCGAATGACATCGGTATTTTGCTGGACAAATCAACGAACAATCTTGTTTATAACAATTACTTCGATAACGCCCTGAACGCAATTGACAACGGATTTAATCAGTGGAACATCTCAAAAACACCGGGATTCAGCATAATATTTGGACCATTCCTTGGAGGAAACTACTGGAGCGACTACAGGGGATTTGATTTGAATGGAGACTGGATTGGTGATGCGTTCCTGCCATACACCTCAAACGGAAACATAACCAATGGAGGTGATTACCTGCCCCTTATCAGCCCAACTGCCATTTACGACCCCTACCCCCCCGTACTTACATTCGTTCCTCCGACTCCCCTTAACAAAACTTTCACCAATAAGAATTACGTGCATATCAACATAACATCAAACGAGCCTCTAAAAACAGCCCTTCTTTACTGGGATGGCATAAATGTGACGATGACGGATGCAAGTGTTAGCTGGACAAGTGACAACTGGCACATAACAAAAACCAATTTGAGGAATAAGGTGTATGTTTACAGAGTTTACGGACAAGATATCGCCGGGAACTGGAACGTTACTGAAACCAGAATTGTGACGGTTGACACCATTTCCCCAACAATAACAATTATTTCACCTGAAAACCGAACATACCCATTCTACACAATCTCTCTGAATGTTACATCTGACGAATATATAACTGCATGGTGGTACAGACTTGATAATGGGATGAATGTGAGTTTTACTCCGAACACAACCATAAGTGTTTTCCTCCCGGGAGATCACATAGTTACAGTCTACGGAAGGGATAGGGCGGGCAACATTGGATCTGGAGAAATAAGGTTTAGAGTGGGGTTGTATGGGAATCTGACTGAAACAGTTCCGGACGATGTTGAAGATGCAACAGAGCAGATCGTCAGCAGGTACAACCCCTCTTTTGACTGGAAAACACAAACCCCAGCAAAGCAGGATGTGCTCAATGCGGTTGTGAATGCTGTCATTGCCTATTTCTCAACTCAGGACAGTGCAGCAAAGCAGAGCATACTAAACGATGTTATCCAGTTAGTTGGGCTTTACTTCAGCCTGGGAAGCTGAGATTTTTTATTTCAATTTTTTAAAAGACTTTCAAGGATCCTGATAAATTTCAAAAGATTAATATTTTCCTTTGCAGAAAGCATTTCCGGGTGGTTTTAATGAAGGTAAACGGCGTTGAGGTTGAGGAGACTTTTGCAGAGGCCTTCGACATAAAGATTGCGAGGGTTTTGATTACCGCCTACGACTACGACTGGGCCTATGTGGCTGCAAACGAGGCGACAGGATTTGGCACGTCTGTGATCATGTGTCCGGCTGAGGCCGGAATAGAGAAGAAAGCTCTGCCATCCGAAACCCCCGATGGAAGGCCGGGATACTACATCCAGATCTGCCACATGAGCAAGAAGGGGCTTGAGCAGCAGCTGCTTGCGAGACTCGGACAGTGCGTCCTGACAGCTCCAACAACGGCGGTATTCAATGGCCTGCCAGATGCTGAAGAGAAGTTCGATACCGGCAACAAGCTCAGGTTCTTCGCTGATGGGTTTGAAAAGCAGGTGGAGGTTGGAGGAAGAAAGATGTGGGCCATCCCGATGATGGAGGGCGACTTTCTGATAGAGAACGACATAGGCTACGTTAATGGTATCGCAGGTGGAAACTTCTTCATAATGGGTGAAACCCAGCCCTCAGCTCTTGCGGCTGCAAAGGCTGCGGTTCAGGCCATAGCTGATGTGGAGGGCGCTATAACTCCATTCCCGGGAGGTATTGTAGCGTCGGGTTCAAAGGTAGGTGCCAACAAGTACAAGTTTCTGAACGCAACCACCAACGAGAAGTTTGCGCCGAGCATAAGGGATCAGGTCCCCGAGACCCAGGTTCCTGAAGGGGTCAAGGCGATTTACGAGATCGTGATAAACGGAATCAGCATTGATGCCGTAAAGGAGGCAACGAGGGCTGGAATTGAGGCGGCAACGAAGATTCCGGGAGTGGTGAAAATTACGGCAGGCAACTACGGAGGAAAGCTCGGAAAGCACCTGATTCACCTGAATGAGCTCTTCTGAATATTTCGTTTAATTTTTATGCTTTTATACAATAATATTTTTCTTCACAGACTGTTTCTCTGGTTATTTTTGAAACTTTTTCACCGGGTAACTATTTTTATCCCCAAAAATGAGAAGGTGAAGGCAGGTTAAATTATCCCGGCATCCTTCAAATCTGCAAGCTCCTTCCTTCCAAGGCCAAGAAACTTCTTGTAAAGGTGGTAGTTGTCTTCTCCAGCCTTTTTTGCCAGCCATTTGAGCTTCAATGGCGTCTGACTGAGTTTCCAGACGGGGTTGATGACCGTAATCTCACCGTATCTCCTGTCCACCATCTCTCTGAAAACCTCCCTTTCCCTCCAGTATTCCTCTTCCAGAACCTCTTTCGGCGTTGTAATCTTCGAGTACACCGCAACTCCTTCTCTGCCCTCTTCTCTCCACTTCAGCATTTTCTCAACCAGTTCCGCGAAGGTGTACCTCTCAAATTCCTTCTGCAACTCCTCGTAGAGCACCTTCTGGTTTTCAAGCTTTATTCTGGCGAACACATTGGGATATTTTTCAATGAGGTCTTCCCTGCTCAGCTGAGTTACGAGGGCCTTGAAGTTGGGGTCTGTAAAGCCTGCGGCAAAGACGTAGCCGTCTTTGGTTCGCCAGTAAGCGTAAGGGAAGACGGCGTAGTCCAGAGGAAGGACCCCAACGTTTATGGGCTCATTGAATGCATGGCTCCAGATAAGCTGAAGTGACACCTTGTTCATGGCCTCCACGGATGTCACGTCTATCATCTGACCTTTTCCGGATTTCAGCCTGTAGTAGAGGGCAAGAACTACGCCGGCAGCCCCGTATATACCTGCAAGATTCGTCGCCATCCAGAAGCCCGGAGCAGTCGGCAGGTTGTAGGGCTCTCCCGCCTCTGGCAGCTCACGATTGGCCATCATGTAGCCAGACATGGACAGTCCGAGGAGGTTTGAATCGGGCACCTTGGCAAACTCCCTTGCTTTTGGCCCGAAATGGCCGTAGGCTGAGAATGCAAGATAGATTATGTCCGGTTTAATTTCTCTCAGCTGCCTGTATCCTATTCCAAGCTCGTCTGCATAGCCTGGCGGGAAGGATTCGATTACGACGTCTGCATGCAGTACGAGCTGCCTGAAGAGACCTCTTCCTTCTTCTTTCTCTATGTCAAGAGTCATGTACTTCTTGTTTCTGCCCTCAACAGCGAAGGGTAAGCCTGTTCCATCGAAATAGAACTCCCCGAAGGGAGTGAGTTTCCTCAGAGGATCGCCTTCAGGCGGTTCGACCTTTATGACCTCCGCCCCCATCTCCGCCAGCACAGATGAGGCGAAGGTAGCTGCCGGACTTGCATAGCTTATGTCGAAGACCACGATGTCTTCGAGAGGCCCCTTCTTGAATCTGGCCCTCTCAACCTCAAAATACTGTTTGGAGACTTCATGCCACTCCATAAGCATCACCACATGAAAATGGGGTCTTTTTCAGGCTCAACACCCTCAGGCGGCTTCCTGCCGATGAAGTCAACCCAGTATCCTATGACTCCCTCCTTCCTGAGTTCCTCAATCTCGTCATCGCTGAACCCCAGCAGGGTTTTCAGGACGTAGCGGTTGTGGTAGCCGACAGGATGCGTGGACCACTTTATCCTGCCAGGAGTCTCGCTCATCTTCATGGGCGAGCCCGCAGCCACCATCTCTCCAAACATGGGGTCGTCGTAGAACCACACACTTCCTCTTGCCCTCAGATGCTCATCCTGGTAGACCTCCATCCCGTTCCTTGCAACTCCAGCTGAGAAGCCGTGCTCTGCAGAGAGCCTGATGATTTCCTCAGAACTCGTTTCGGACACCCATTCACCAACAATCCTCTCCAGCTCATCCCTGTTCTTCAGCCTCGCAGGGAGCGTGGCGAAGCGCTCATCCTCTGCCAGCTCGGACCTGCCCATCGCATCGCAAAGCCCTTTGAACTGCTGGTCTGTCAGGGCTGTGATGGTCACCACTCTGCCGTCAGCGGACTTGAAGGCGTTTGCAGGGGATATGCTCGCATCTCTGTTGCCTAGCCTCTTCCAGTCCTCCCCCTTCTTTGCCACGTAGCTCCAGATGAAGCTGAGATGCCTTGCAAGGTTCTCAGCCTGCGTCACGTCTATGTACTGCCCTTCCCCTGTCTTCTCTCGATGATACAGGGCTGCCATCCCAACCATGAACGCTGCACCCCCTCCGAGCATGTCTCCCGGGTAATAGGGAAGCTTTGCCGGAACTCTTCCCTCGTAGCCAGAAACCGCAGAAGCGCCGCTTGCTGCTTGGGCTGCAGCATCCCAGCTTGGCCAGTTCCACCTTTCACCCCACTGCCCGAATCCGCTGATGGAAATGTAGATGATCTTTGGATTGATTTCTCTGAGCTGCCTGTATCCAACTCCCAGTTCGTCCATAACGCCAGGAACGTAATTTTCAACCACGATATCGCTCTGCTTTACAAGCTCGTAGAAAATCGCCTTTCCTTTGGGGTGTTTCAGATTCAGCCCAAAGAAGTACTTGTTTCTCTGGACCCACATCACACCTTGACTGTGTCCCTTCCAGAATCTGGACCAGATGTCAACGCTTCGCAGCAACTCTCCCATCCCTGGCGGTTCGATCTTGATTACCTCAGCCCCGAATTCTGCAAAGAGCGATGCTGTCTCAGGACCGATTAAGACCTGAGAAAGGTCCAGAACCCTGATTCCTCTGAGTGCCTCTGGTTTCAGAAATGTCTTTTCTGGGTCAAAAAGTCTCTCAGTCCAGCCAAAATAGTCCTCACCCATTTAATCCCCTCCAAACCGGTTGACCAATTAAACGATTAATTATGATGAGCCCCTAAATAACACTTTTCAGCGATTGTGAGCATACATGAGTATGCAAAAAACAAGGTTGTAAATACACGAGTTATCACATATATTTTTTCACACCGCGGATTAAACCGTTATGCTTTTTCCTACAGAGAAAACCAGATAGTTCGTGGGAAACTTTGAGTACTTCACTTTCATGACATCTCTGCCTCCATCGCTTCGCTGGTGAATGTGGACGGAGGCAAAGGTTACCATTATCTCGTAGCTTCTGTCAGGGAGCAGGCCGAGAAATCTGCGGCGCTCTGGAGCGTTGTGGATGTGGAGACGCATAAGGCCTATGTCCACCCCCGTACGTACCATCTCGGGGTCGGGCTTAACACTGCTATCTTTGGCAGAAATCAGGCTGTATGGCTCATCTGGAGTGTAATTGTCAACAGAAGCGTCCATCATGTAGCCCAGATTCAGAATTCTTCTGGTCATAGTTAAAATAGACTTAAGTTGTATAAATCATTATCCAAATATAATGTGCAGGAGATTAAATTGAGTTTTTTGATTTTTATGGCTAAAGGTTTCGACAGTCCACTCTTATCTGTCTTATCTGAAGTTGAGGGAAGGAGGATGGGTCGGGTGGCGGGTGGGCGGGATAAAATGAATTCTACTTGAATTGTAAAGATTACAAAAAGATTACAAGATCTGTTCAAAAAATTAGAGAATAGAAACATTAACCCTTGTAGCTCCTGGGCATCCCCAGAATGTGCTCAGCCACGTAGTTCAAAGCCATCTGCTGGGTTATCGGTGCGAGACGGAGTAGATTTACCTCTCTCCACCACCTCTCCACATCGTACTCTCTGGTGTAGCCGTAGCCGCCGAAGGTCTGCATTGCCCAGTAAACTGCCCTTATTGCATTTTCAACTGCCACAAGCTTGGCCATGTTTGCAGCATCTCCAATCTCCTTGTATCCTGCGTTGTTATCGTAGAGCCATGCAGCCTTGAACATCATCAGCTCTGCAGTCTTTATGGTGGCGAAACTCTCAGCCAGCGGGAATTGCAGACCCTGGTAGCTTCCTATGGGATCAGCAAAGACCTTTCTCTGCTTTGAGTATTCCACAGCCTTACCTATGGCAAGTCTGGATATGCCTATTGCGCCAGCAGCGGCACTCATCCTCTCGGGATTGAGAACGTCCAGAACCTGGTACCATCCCCTATCCTTCTCGCCAAGTATTGCCTCTTCACCAACTCTGAGCTCGGAAATGCTCACCTCACAGGTCTTTGAGAAGTTTATGCCGTGCTTGGGTATGGGATTCCACTTAACGGCTCTGTTGGGCAGATCAACAAGGAAGAGGGTTATGCCTAAGGTCTTCTTCGGAGCCTGGGAGTAGGGGATTGTTCTTACCACAAGGAGCATGCCCCTGGCTCTATCAACCCCACTGATGAACATCTTGGTACCGTCTATTACATATTCATCCCCCTCTTTCCTTGCGTGGGTCTCAATTCGGAGCGTGTTTGTGCCAGCGTTAGGCTCTGTTAAAGCCATGCAGAACTCCAGCCTGCCTTTTGCTATTCCCGGCAGGTACTTCTCCTTCTGCTCCTCACTTCCGTACCTTATAATGGGCAGAGCCCCGAAGACTTCCGTCAGAACTAAATACCACACCCCTCCTGCTCCGCAGCCGTTAGCGCAGAGCTCCTCCATCGCTATTAGCAATTCAGTCATCCCCATTCCTGCCCCGCCATACTCCTCAGGAATTACGATGCCAACAAACCCGGCATCGCTTATAGCCTTCCAGAACTCCTCTGCAAATTCGCCACGCTCATCTTTCTCCCTCCAGTACTCAGGAGGGAAGTCCTTTGCAATGTCTTTCGCTGCATCGGCAATCATCCTCTGCTCATCTGTAAACCTGAAATCCATATTCTGCACCTCCTGCTCCAGTTCACCCATTTGTTTAATTCACCCATCCCCACGCTTCTTAACCAGGAATCTGACGATGCTTGTAAGCACTACTTCACCACGCTGGTTAACGACGTTGGCCTCCATCACGATCATGCCAGCATCCCCTCTGTCCTCTTTCTCAATTACCCTGGCGATGGCTGTAAGGGTATCTCCAATGAAAACCGGCTTTACAAAGCGAATCCTGTCAACGCCGTAGAATGCAACGATTGTCTTCTCTATGATACCCAATCTGGCCAGCAAACCCGTCATTATGGCGAACGTCAGGGTTCCGTGAGCGATTCTTCCTCCAAAAACGCTTTTTCTGGCGAACTCCTCGTCGGTGTGAATGGGGTTCCAGTCTCCCGTTATTCCTGCAAAGTTAACGATGTCCGCTTCGGTCATCGTTCTGGAGCTGCTTTGAATTTCTTTTCCAACCTCGTAATCCTCGAAGTACCAGCCCTCCCCAATCATCCCGGTCATTCTTCCACCGGCTTGAAGTAGAGAATGTCCGTGATTCTGCCCTCTGGCTTGTCCTTCCACACTGCCTTAACTCTCGTCCCGACCTTCAGCTTCTCGTGAGCCTTCTTCCAGTCTGAAAGGTCAACGCCTCCGAGATAGGCCAGCATTCCTGTGTCAGCGCCATCAAGCTTTACAATGCCCACAGCATAGGGAGGGTCTGGCAATCCTGTAAAGCGGGCATAATTTATGGTGACAGTTTCAACGACTCCCTCATCCTTCACCTCCACCCACTCATCTGTATCGACGTGGCAGCGCTCGCAGAATGCCCTTGGAGGGACGAGCACCCTTTTGCATTTGGGGCATTTCACCCCCAGAATCTTCTTCTCCTTAAGAGCCTCGAAGAATTTTGTCGCATGCTCTCCGGCGGAATGCACGTAGGGAATCTCCCACTTCGCCTCAATCCTCAAAACCATAACATCACCTCCTGAGCTTTTTATGGCTCGAAACAAGCATTAAAGCGTGGAACTGCAGTGTGCCTCCCCAGGCATGAGCCAATGCCACTTCAGCCCCATCAACCTGGTTGCTCGCCTCACCCATAACCTGAAGTGAAGCTTCGCCAAGCCTCACCAAGCCTGTTGCCCCAATGGGATTTGTGCAGAGCACCCCGCCTGAAGGATTTGTGGGCATGTCTCCATCCACGAATGTAACACCCTCCTCAGCAAGCCCTGCACCCTCTCCTTTTTCAGCAAAACCGAGGGCTTCAAGCTCGAGAATTTCCTGAATTGTGAATGGGGAATAGAGTTCGGCAACATCTATATCCTTCTTCGGATCATCTATTCCTGCTAATCTGTACAATCGCCTTCCCGCTATGGTTAGCGAATCCCATACTGCCAGATCAGGGCGGTCGCCAACGAAGTAGGAGTCGCTTATGGATGATTCAGCAAGAATCCAGGCGGGATTGTCCCTTATCTCCTCTGCTTTCTCCCCGGATGCGAAGACAACTGCCACGCTGCCATCACTTCTCGGACAGCACTCGTAGAGCTTCAGGGGGGATGAGACGACAGGGCTTGACAGCACATCTTCAACGCTCAGCCTCTTCTGGATGTGGGCATAGGGGTTCTTGAGGGCATTCTCATGGTCCTTGACGGAAACCCACGCCATCTGCTCCTCAGTCGTTCCATACTTCTGCATGTGGACTGTAGCCTGTATTGCAGCCACGCTTATTGCTCCAACTCCAGAATACCTCTCGTAGATGGGGTCGACGGCTGTGTTCAAGACAGGCTGGGCATCCACATTCTCTCCCACACGCTGGGTGCATACTGCAACGACAACATCAAACAGCCCGCTTGCAACGTGCTGGTAAGCAGCTATCCCGGTTGTCAGGCCAGTGGTCCCGCCGGTGCTTATCTTCATGAAGGGCTTTCCGAAGCCAGCAGCGGTTGAGCTCCACCTGTCAGGGCAGTTTATCCCGTCGAAGGGGTCCATTGTTCCAAAAACAAAGGCATCAACGTCGTCCATCGTAATGCCTGCATGCTCCAGGGCTCTTGAAACCGCTTCTCTGGTGAGCTCAGGGTGGGTTTTGTCATCCCTTCTGGTTCTGAATTTGGTCTGTCCAACTCCAACAACAGCCACTCTCTTCATCCTCACACCCCCTCATACTCCAAGAATCGTCACAATCGAGTTCTGGGCAGCGTATCCGCTGACAGCACTGGCAATTCCTCTATCACGCCCGTCCCTGATCTGAAGGGCCAAGCTTGCCGTCAGGAAAAGACCTGTGGTGCCGTGGGCGTTGGTGCAGAGAGCTCCGCCTGAGCTGTTAACAGGGAAGCCCGATTCCACCACTTCTTTTCCTCTGCCACTGGCAGCAAATCCCAGTGCCTCCAATGCCATTAGATGGTGATACGGAGTCAGATCCATGACTTCTGCAGCCTCAACATCTTTAGCATCGCACCCAGCCATCTTATACGCCTTTTCAGCAGCTTTTTTTGTAGAGAAGAGCTCTGCCAGATCTCTGCTTCCCAGATAGTAGTTTTCGGTGTGCCAGCCCAGTCCTTCAACCCAGACGGGCTCAGAGCTGATCCTTTTCGCAATTGTCTCCTCAGCCAGAATTAAAGCAACGCATCCATCGCTCCAGGGTGGAAGCTCAAGTTTTCTCAGCGGGAAAATGGCCATTTCAGAGCTCAAAACTTCGTCAGCGGTTACTTCTTCCCTCACGTGAGCGTATTCGTACTTCGACGCCCTCTTTCTCGCTCTAACCACCACCTCTGCTGCAGTCTCGTCATCAATTCCGTACCTCATCCTGTAGGCGTAGCTCTGCATCGCATAGCTCATCTGATATGAAATGCCAAGGTCGCGGTGGAAAAAAGGGTCAAGGCTTAGAAGCTCAACAAGCTCCATTGGCGTTTCTGAGCAGTGGCCGTAGCCCAGAACCATCGCCACGTCGAAGATACCTGACTTTATGCGCATGTACGCTAAAGCTAAAGCGTAGGCAGCGTCATCGCTCACCCTTATCTCGTCCTTCAGGTAACCACCTGCAGCCGGAGCCGTGTACATGTTGGAGATTGTTCTGCCAACGGCGACATCGTATCCCCCAAGAACCACGTTGTCTATCTCATGCCTCTCCATCTCCGCATCCTCTAAAGCCTTCTTCGCTGCTTCGTAGGCGATGTTGTAGAAGGGCTCTTTGTGAACGCCAAAACTGGTTATGCCGATGCCAACAATGCCGACCTTCAAGAGCAACACCTCACTAATGTAACAATTATTTATGAGCAAATACAAAACGATTTGTAAAAAACCTGTGAGCATTTGTGAGTATGAATTGGTGAAAAGTATGGTAGTAGTGATATCCTGAAATTAAAAACGCCTGTATTCGTGCCTTTGAAGGTGGAAATGTATGCCTGATGTAGAGCTGTTCTGGGTTAATGATACCCAATTCATCGAGGTCAAGAATCAGATTTCCGATCCCTTCGAAGGATTGTGAACTGGATGAAGAAAGCATCAGAAGTTGGGCTGGAAGATGAAGTTTACGACACGAAAGTTCACACATCAGAAGGGGAATGAAGTGTCACAATGCATAACCAAAACGATGGTGGAAAGATTAAATCAGTAAAGTTGCTCTGGTTTTTTCTCAGGAAGGGGATTGAATGGAAGATACTCCATGGACACTTCTCCTATATGCCGGAATGGAGCTTCAAATCAAAATTTCACATGACAGAATATGTCTGGTTTTGTGCTGTCAGCAATTCACCAAATCCAAATCAACTCCTCCGGTAAAACTTCAGCAGAAAACCATTGGGGGTAATGTTCTCCACAATATCCCACTCTTCTGCGAAGTATTTCTCGTGGATATATGTAATGTGCCTCGCCAGAAACTCACTCACCTCCCTGTGCCTCATTGTGTGGTAGCACAGCCACTGAATCCAGTTATCACCCATTGTGATCTCAACGTAATCGACCCTGTTTAATGCCCTCCACCCTTTTTCCACAGTCCTGAGGAACTCCTCGAGGGTTGCCTCCTTCAGTGGCTTTTTCAGGTACCACTCCACTGCAGTCTCCATCATGCTCTCCTCAACAGCCTTTTTTTTGTCTCCAAGAATCAGATACATGTACTGGTTTTTTCCGCATGCTGTGAAATCAAGGCTTCTTATCAAATCCATCAAAAGCTTATCATCATCGCTCAACCTGTTAAAACCGCTGTCCATCTGTCTCAGAGCTTCCTCAATCACCTCGTTCATCCCGCCATACCTTGTGCGGTACTTTTCAATAATTCTGAAGGCATTATCGCTGAGAGTTGTCTGCAATCGTCGTTTTGGCATGATTATTAATTTACAAATTAATTCAAAAGGTTTTCGGAGGCATCAGTCTCTTCCTTCACCACTGAAAAGACTTTTTAGCGATTCATTTCTTCCAGGGATTCTGATAAAGTGTTTTTCAGGGTATGAGCAAGGCATGCTCAAAATGCTGACTCAAAGGATTTGTATTTGCTCATAGATAACTGTTACAGTAGATCGCCTGGAGGTGGTAGCATCTCTTTTATCATAAAGGAAGGGGAGCTAGCTGGCTGGCCGACGTACAGCTATGCCATCAAAAGTCTGCCGGACGAGATGGCAAAGGCTGACACGGTAAAGGAGGCAGTTGAAGCTGCGGCAAGGCTTAAGGGAAATAAGGACTACGCAATTTTTGCAGATACCGGAGAGAAGATGAGCTATGAAGATCTGAACAGAGACGCCAGCAGAATTGGGAATGCGCTGCTGGATTTAGGTGTTAAGAGGGGTGATAGAGTTGCTCTTTATCTGAGGAACTCTCTGGATTATCTCCGCTGCATCTATGCATGTGCGAAAATTGGGGCTGTGGAGGTGCCAGTAAACTGGTTTTACCGCGAGTTTGATGCAAGGCACGTCATCGGCAACAGCGAGTCCTCAACTATTATCGTTGAGGAGGATTTGTTCCCCATTGTCGAGAGCATAAAGGATAAGCTTCCGCATCTCGAAAGAATCATCGTAAGGGGTGATTCAGCCAAATACACAACTCTTGACCAGCTTGACGGCTCATCGAAAAACCCGGATGTTAGCGTTTCCAGGGATGACCCGGTGGCCATAATCTACACCTCAGGGACAACAGGGTTGCCGAAGGGAGCGGTGCTGTCCAACTACTCCTACACACTGTCAGCAAAAGCAATCACCCTCTGGATGATTGGCGAGAACGACAATGACTACACAGGCCTGCCTCTCTTCCACATCAACGCCCAGATTTACTCCAGCCTCGGCATGATGTTTGCGGGTGGGAAAATAACCCTGAGAAGCATCTTCTCAGCCTCGAAATTCTGGGAGGACGTGTCAGCTTACGAAGCGACCGCCTTCAATCTCCTCGGCTCCATGGCCAACATACTCTACTCTTTACCTCCTACAGAGTTCGAGAAAGACAATCCGGCAAAATACGTGATAATAGGTGGAATGCCCAGGGAAATCTGGCTGAAGTTTGAGGAGCGTTTTGGAGTTGAAGTGCTTGAGGGATACAGCCAGACCGAGGAGCCCTTGCCATGCTTAAATCCACCTCACCCCTACAAGAAGATTGGGAGCTTCGGCGTACCGGTCTTCCCCGATTTGGGTCACCAGGTAAAGGTTGTGGACGAGGCTGGAAATGAAGTGGAGTGGGGCAATGTGGGAGAGCTGATAAGGAAGAGCCCAGCTCAGATGCTGGGATACTGGAAGGATGAAGAGAGAACGGCAGAAACTATTCGAAATGGATGGCTCTACAGCGGAGATTTCGTCACAATGGACGAGGATGGCTATCTGTATTTCGTTGACCGCAAGAAGTTCATAGTCAGGAGGAGTGGAGAGAACATAGCGAGCTGGGAGATCGAAGACGTCATAAAGAGCCATCCAAAGGTTCAGGACGTTGCTGTCATTCCCGTCCCTGATAAGCTGAGAGGTGAGGAGATAAAGGCCTTCATCAGACCCAAAGAGGGTGTTGAGATTGAGCCTGAGGAGATAATAGAGTTCATGGCAGGAAAGGTGGCCTACTTCAAGATTCCGCGCTACATAGAACTCGTTGAGGGCTTTCCCTACACACCGACTGGCAGGATAAAGAAGTGGCAGCTTAAAGAGGATGAGAAAAAGAGGAAAGACCACGGATGGGATAGAGACAGAGAAATACCTGACTGGAGGCAGAGGTTCGGAGCAAGATAACACACTCATTTTCAAGGTACAGATCTGAAACCGGTCTGATTTCGAAGAAATGCGGGAAAAAGCTTAAAATTTTTTAATTTTCATAACGGTTATGGAAATCAGGGGCCCCTTGATTTTACTGGCAGTTCTGGTCATTCTCGCAGGTGGGGGGTACTATTTTCTGATCGTATCTGCAAGTTCAAACAGTTTCTGTATAGCTTGTCACAGCATGGAGCCATTTAAGGCATCCATAGACAGAACTGAGCATGGAAAATTTAACTGCCATGTTTGTCACCCTCTCAACTACAGGGCTATAAGAGATGTTGTGGTATACCTATCGGAAAATCCCAGCTCTGAAGAAATAAAAAAGAGAGCCAGTGTCAATCTGTTCTCTCAATGTCTTTTCTGCCATGAAACAAAATCTGAACTGCATTCGGAACACAATGAAGAGTTTGTTCCATGCAACAAATGTCATTACATCCATGAGAGAAGAGATGTAAAAGACACATGCACATCATGCCACAGATCAGGATATGCTGAAGAGGATTAGTTTTTCTCCGTCACATTTTTAATCAGTGCCTTCATATCCACAGGGAATGATTTATTCTGCCCTCAGAGAGATGGCACTGGAAATAGCAAAAAGTGGTGTCGCAGATAAGAGAGAGGTTGCAAGAATAAAAAAGAGAATAGCCAGAAAATACTCGCTTTCAACAATTCCATCTGATGCTGACGTTTTAAGAGCTGTTAAAGGAGAGAAATTGTACGATACACTGAGAGAGATTCTGAGAACTAAGCCTGTCAGAACTATAAGCGGTGTTGCTGTTGTGAGCGTTATGACCTCTCCAGCTCCATGTCCTCACGGCAAATGCATTCCCTGCCCGGGAGGTGTGGAGTTCAATACTCCCCAGAGCTACATCGGATTTGAACCTGCCGCTCAGAGGGGAAGGCAGCACAACTATGACGCTTTCGAGCAGGTTACGGCGAGGCTGAGGGAGCTGAAGGAGATCGGTCATGATGTCGACAAGGTCGAGATCATCGTGATGGGCGGCACTTTTCCGGCGAGAGATGATGGTTACAAGAAGAGATTCATTCTCGGAATCTACTCTGCTCTGAACAGCTTCGAGAGCGAGGAAAGACATTACAGCAATCTTGAAGAGGCCAAGAGGGACAATGAGAGAGCCAGAGCGAGATGCGTTGGCATGACGTTCGAGACGAGGCCGGATTATGCGAGAGAGGAGCACGTCATAGAGATGCTCAGGTTTGGAGGCACAAAAGTTGAGCTTGGGGTTCAGAGCGTCTACGATGAGGTTTTGCAGAGGATTCAGAGGGGGCACAGTGTGCAGGATGTCATGAACGCGACGAAAAGGCTGAGGGATTCGGCTTTCAAGGTCGGCTACCACATTATGCCCGGGCTGCCCGGATCCGACTTCGAGAAAGACTTGAGGATGTTCAAGATTCTTTTCGAAAACCCGGACTTCAGGCCCGACTACCTGAAAATCTACCCCACTCTCGTCGTTAAAGGCACAAGGCTCTACGAGATGTACGAGAGAGGAGAGTACAGGCCTTACACTACCGAGGAGGTTGTCGAGCTCATAGCAAGGGCGAAGAAGTACATCCCGGAATACGTCAGAATCCAGCGCATACAGCGGGACATTCCGGTTGATAAAGCCATAGGGCTTGATAAGGGCAATATAAGGCAGATTGTGCATGAAAGGCTGAAGGAACTCAGATACTCGTGCAGGTGCATAAGGTGCAGGGAGGCTGGACATAAACTTGGAAATTACGTTGAGGAGGACTTTGAGGAGGTGCTTAGGGAGTACAGAGCCGGCAATGGAAAGGAGTTCTTCATATCCTTTGAGGACATAAATCGGGAAGTGTTAGTAGGGTTTGTGAGGCTCAGATTTCCTGACAAGCCATTCATAGACGTGCTTGAAAACACCGCTCTGATCAGGGAGCTTCATGTGTATGGAAAAGCTGTTGGAATTGGATTAAAGGACAGAAATGCCTTTCAGCATCGCGGTTTTGGGGAAAGGCTGCTGAGCATGGCGGAAGAGATTGCAAAGGAGAGGTACGATAGGATTGCAGTCATAAGCGGAGTTGGCGTGAGGGAGTACTACAGGAAGCAGGGATACATCAAAGAGTTTGAGTACATGGTGAAGAGGTTGTGAGGTGTGAAAAATGGAGGTGAGCCTTGGAGAGCTTGTAAAAAAGATTTTTGATGGCTCAAAAAAAGCAGAGAAAATCGTATCGAAATACGCCTGCAGAACGCCAGTTGAGTACAGTGAAATGCTAAGCAAGCTAACTGACAGAGAAGTTTATCTGAAGCTTGAAAATCTTCAAAAAACCGGAAGCTTCAAAATAAGGGGGGCACTTTACAAGATAAGCAGGGTAAGGGACAGGGTGAATGGTGTTGTCACCGCATCAGCCGGAAATCATGCCCAGGGAGTTGCCTTTGCCTCTTCGGTTTTTAAAATCCCATGTGTTGTGGTGATGCCCGAAAATGCCACAATTACCAAGGTGGAGTCCACAAGAAACTACGGTGCAGAGGTGATTCTCCATGGGAGAATATATGACGATGCTGAGAGGAGGGCACTTGAAATCTCGGAAGAGAGAGGGTACATGCTGATCCACCCCTTTGATGACCCAGACATCATTTCAGGCCAGGGAACAATTGCCCTGGAAATGGCTGAGCAGATTGAGGATGCTGATGCTGTTATCGTGCCTGTTGGCGGAGGAGGATTGATTTCCGGAATATCTGCTGTCATGAAATCCGTAAATCCAGATGTTGAGATTATCGGTGTTGAGCCCGAAAATGCTCCGAAGTTTGCAGAGTCGATAAAAGCAGGAGAGATTCTGAGTGTTGAGACTAGACCAACAATAGCAGATGGTCTCGTTACAAAAAAGCCCGGAAAGCTTACATTCAGAATTGTGAGAGAGCTTGTTGACCGCATTGTTACCGTGAGCGAGGATGAGATCGCCAAAGCCATACACTTTCTTCTTGAAAAGGAAAAGATCCTTGCTGAGGGGGCTGGAGCGGTGGGAGTTGCAGCACTTCTGGGAAACAGGGTTGATGTTAATGGAAAGAAGGTCGCTATAGTTGTATCCGGAGGTAATATAGATCTGACAGCAATATACAGACTTATAATCCGTGCTCTTGCCAATTCAGGCAGGCTTGCAGTGATACAGGGTTATGTCCCTGACTCTCCCGGAAATCTGAGCGATGTCACCGGAATAATTGCAAGGTACAGGGGAAACATTATTGATGTTTCTCACCACAGAGAAGATTTGAAGGCTCCTGCATGGCATACAGCACTCCAGATTGTTTTTGAAGTGGAATCATCAGAGGTTGTAACAAAAATACTTGAGGAGCTGAAGGCTAAGGGGTATCACTTTGAGAGAGTTTAATTTACAGTAGATGAAGAGAACTGCTGGAATAGTTTTTTAAACCTGATGAAGCAATACAGCACATGCAGAAAGAGGGGGCTGTTGCAGTTATTGCCAGTGCAATGTTTCTGTTTGCAGTTTACAATGCCGTAACACTCCCACCATCACCATCAGATCAGCTCAGGGATAACTACAGGATAATTTTCTTCCATCTTCCCTCAGCAATATCCTCTTTTGTTGCGTTCACAGTAACACTTGTCTCATCGATACTGTATCTGACAAAAGGAGACTTCATGTACGATCTGATTTCGAAGAACTCAGCCAAGGGCGGGTTTTTCCTTATCACCGGAGCATTAATCAGCGGAAGTATCTGGGCAAATGTGGCCTGGGGCGCATACTGGAACTGGGACCCGAGACAGACAACTGTTCTGATTTTATGGTTCGTCTATGCTGCTTATTTTGCACTGAGGGAGAGTATTGATGCCCCTGCAGACAGGGCAAGGGTTTCATCAATTTACGCAATTTTTGCCTACGTTACAATTCCTCTTGCATACATATCAACAAAAATCTTCTTTTCTCTCCATCCCCAGATCGAGAGCATCGACATAGAGATCGGTATGCCACTTGGCATTGGCATTCTTTCATTCATTCTGCTGCTCTATGCATATGTCTCTGTGAATTGCAGGCTTGACAGGATTGAGGAGGTGGTGCTGAGTGAGTGATTTTATGGCCGTGTTTCTGGCCTCAGGTGCCGTGATGCTGGTTGTTCTGGTGATGTTTCTCCTCACTCTGAAGAAGGTTATGGAGCTGGAAAGGAGAATTGAATGACAGAGGGATTGAAAACGGTTTCCTGTAGCTCCCATAAAAAATCCAGCACCCCCTCCATGAAAGGTTCGGGAAGTTGAGAGAGAGGTATTTGGTAGATTTTACATATCGGGGGGAGACCAGTCATTAAAGTACAATATCTCCACACCACAGCAAACCATTGTTCACCGAATTGTGCCCTATGAATCCAAATTAAAGCGAAACATCCCTCACCAGCAATAAAGCAAATCAAACATACTTCCTCCAAAGACCAAAAGATGCTGTTTCAGATCGTAACAACATATACTTGTTCATCACTCCGAAGTTTATTCTTCAGATCACATTTTTAAACTCCTCTTTTTATACCCCACCTCATGGCATTTGAAATTATATCCAAAGATGTTGTGGGGAGGGTTGGCAGACTTCACACTCCCCATGGCACAGTTGAGACTCCTGCCCTCATGCCAGTTATAAATCCAAACATTGATTTTATTCCACCATCTCAAATGAGGAAATATGGAGCTGAGATTCTGATAACCAACTCATACATAATTTACAGAACGAAAAAACTCAGAGAAAGAGCCCTGAAAAAAGGATTGCACGGACTTCTTGAAGTGGATATGCCCATCATGACAGACAGCGGTAGCTTCCAGCTCATGGTTTACGGTGAGGTGGAGATAGGCAACAGGGAGATTGTATCATTTCAGAATGAGATTGGAAGCGACATAGTCACGCCCCTTGACATTCCAACACCTCCGGATGCCAGCCACGAGACTGCATTGAATGACCTCATCGAAACTCTGAAAAGAGAGAGAGAGGCTGAAGAGATTCACAAAAGCTATTCAAAGAGAAATCTACTCTCCATTCCAATTCAGGGATCAACACACCTTGATTTGAGGATGAAATCTGCCGAGGAGGCAGGTAGAATTGATGGAGATGTTTTTGCGATTGGTGCCGTTGTGCCCCTGCTTGACACATACAGATTTTCGGATGTTGCCAGAATCGTTCTTACTGTGAAGTCCGTAATTTCTCCGGCCAAGCCGGTTCATCTTTTTGGGGCCGGACATCCAATGATCTTCGCTCTTTACGCTGCAATGGGCATTGATCTATTTGACTCTGCTGCCTATGCTCTGTTTGCCAAGGATGACAGGTACCTCACCCCAAACGGGACTTTAAAGCTTGAGGAGATTCAGTATTTCCCCTGCTCATGTCCTGTCTGCTTAGATTACACACCGGAGGAGATGAGAAGACTTCCAAAAAATGAACGGGCCCGCCTGATTGCCGAACACAATCTGTATGCAAGCTTTGAGGAGATAAGGAGAGTGAAGCAGGCAATAAAAAGCAATGAGCTTTTTGAGCTGGTGGAGATGAGAATAAGAGCCCACCCCTACCTGATACAGGCATGGAGAGAGATAGGGAACTACATGGAATTGCTTGAAAAGCACGATCCCTCGGCAAAAAAGATATTCTTTTACCTTGGGAAAGAGAGTCTGTACAGGCCCGCTGTAAGGAGGCATCAGCAGAAAGTTCTCAATGTAGGTCTGGACAGGGACGAAATCACAATATCCTCAGACCCGGGCGTCAAGGCAGACTTCTACCTCAGGCCCGTTTTTGGTGTTGTGCCTGCAGAGCTGATGGAGAGCTACCCGGCAGGTCATGCTGAAATTTACCACGACGTTGAGGATGAGGCGTATATCACAGCAATTGAAGGACTGAAGGCGTTCCTGGAAAAGCACAGAGACAGGAAAATAAAGCTCATACTTGATGAAAAATGGAGGAGATTCATGGATGAGGTTCAGGATTGAGATGCAGGATGGCTTTGCAAGAACAGGAAAAATTGAGGAGGTGAAAACGCCACACCTCATAGACCTTAGAAACAGTCAGGAAGTTGAATTTTTTAAAGATATATCAGAAAGAAAGATCCCTGACACTGCCGAGAGACTATTCCCAGAAGCTCCGGAAATCTTCAAAAAAGAGGGGGTTGTTAAAAAAACCATACTAAAGGGCACCTATCCAAAAGAGTTTGTTAAGCTGTTGATCGGCAAGAGAGATGACTTCAGATACCCCCGCTATATACCATCAATTGCAACCCCTCAAAACCTTTCACTTCTTCTTTACGTCGGAGCAGATGTTGTTGACAATGCCTCCGCCCTTTCAAAGGCACATGAAGGAATTTATCTGACTGAAGTTGGTGAATTCGTGCTTCAGGGTCTCAGGGAGCTTCCATGCTCATGTCCCGCATGCCTGAGCAGAGATTGCTACAGAAGTGAGTACGACTTTCTTGCCGACCACAACACCCATGCCATTGAAAGAGAGCTTGCTCTGGCTGTAAAGATGCTTGAATCCGGAAGGCTTAGGGAGCTTGTTGAGGTCAGAGTGAAGTCTGACCCCCAGCTTACATCCATCCTGAGGCTTATCGACAATGAGGTGAAAGGGTCTGCTTTTTTCCCGAGATTCAGAAGGTCGGTGATGTTTCCTACCTCTGAAGACTCGGCAAACCGACCTGAAGTTGAGTACTACTTCAAAAAACTGGTTGAATCATACGCCCCTGCATCCCACATCTGTCTCCTCATTCCCTGCTCTGCCAGAAAACCCTACATGACCTCCAAAAGCCACAGAACCCTTAGGTTAAAACTGGGAAAAGCAGTTAGAGGGGTCAATGAGATAATAATTTCCTCCCCATTTATCTCTCCGAGAGAGCTTGAGCTCATCTACCCAATATCCTTCTACGACACTCCCACAACAGGAGTGTGGTCTGAATGGGAAATTGAGTTTGTTGCATCAAAACTATCCACACTGTTGGAGAGGTTCGAGAGAGTCTATGCCCATCTTCACGGCGGTTACAGAGAGGTTGCTGAAAGGGCTAGCAGGATTGCTGGAGTTGATGTTGAATTTGTTGATGACATCGGTGAACTTAAAAGAAAGCTTGAGAATGAGGAAAAGCGTGATTTTGATCTGTATCACGAGATGTTCAGGCACATGATGAGATACCAGTTTGACATGGAATTTGAAATTGACAGAATTAAGGGAAGGTATCCCAACCTTGAATTTTTTAAAGGTGAAAGGGTGGCGAGAGTGGACACGAGATACGGAAATCTGGATGTATATGGGGAGCTTGCAATTCACTTGAAAGAGAACAGGATTTTCTCTGTTGAAATTGAGGAGTTTGATGTTAAGGGAACCATATTCTCGGTGGGGGTGAGAAGGGCATCCGAGAATATAAGGCCCAATGATGTTGTTGTTTATCACAACTCAAACACGGTTGGGGTTGGAAGGGCACTGATTCCAGGAGAGCTCATGGGGGATGTTGACGGGAAAGCAATTGAGTCGAGAAGAAAGGTTATATCCAAGAACTGAAATGCAGGAACATGTATTATGAAATCAGAGAGGTTGAGTCCTACACACTTCAGCTCTCCTTGGAGAACGGAAAATTTGAGAAACCGAGACTCTCCAGATTTTCGGGAAAATCCTTCAGGGTTTTGAAAAACGGGTTCTGGGGATATGTGGCTGGAGACTACAGCGTAAAAGAGGGGCTTGAAAGGGCCGAAAGGCTTGCGATTCATGAGGGAAATTCCGAGATAGATGACTGTCCTTTCAATGGAAAGGTCGTATTCAGAGCAGAGAAGGATTTTGAGGACGTCGATCTTGAGGAGAAGGTTCAGCTTCTCAGAGATGTGGATGAAAGGCTCAAAAGAGAGGGTGTGGTAAGCAGAAGAGTTGTTTACATCGAGTCTCTGAAGAGAGTCAGAATTGAAAATTCATCCGGAGGTGAGGTGTTCTGCCAGGTTCCGAGGTGCGGAGCTGTCCTTCAGGCATTTGCAAAGGGAAAGTCACTTCAGTTTTACTCGGAGAGACACATGAAGGCAGGGGGATATGAAATAGCCCTTTCTGCACTCAATTCTGCCGAAAAGGTTAGTGAGATTGCGGTAAGACTGTCAAACGCAGATCCGCCACCATCTGGAAGGATGAATGTTATAATGAACCCCTCACTCACAGGCGTGTTCATTCACGAGGCCTTTGGACATGCGGCTGAAGCGGATCATGTTCTCCAGAACTCATCCGTGCTCAAGGACAGAATTGGCAGTACTGTGGCTGAGGAGGGTGTGAATGTTGTTGATGACCCCGCACTTCCTGAGTTCGGGTACTTTCCCTTTGATGACGAGGGCTACAGGGCTGAGAAAAAGATGATAATCGAGAATGGTGTTCTGAAAAGCTTCCTGAACTCAAGGGAGACTGCAAAAAGAGTCGGTGGTGTGGCTGGAAATGGCAGAGCTGATGGGATTGAGATTCCGATTGTCAGGATGAGCAACACGTACATTGAGGCTGGAGATCATTCATTTGATGAGCTCCTTGAAGAGGCGAAAAACGGTGTTGTGCTCTATGGCTCAAGAGGGGGGGAGACCAACCCTGCAACAGGATACTTTCACTTCAATGCCCAGTACGGATACCTAATTGAGCATGGGGGGATTAAAGACATGATAAGGGATGTTTCGCTTTCCGGCAACACCCTTGAGATTCTGAAAGAGATAAGACTTGGGAGGGATGTTTCTTTCTCCCCCGGATTTTGCGGAAAAGCCGGGCAGCTTGTACCAGTTTCAGATGGTGGACCTTTTGCACTTGTGAGAGCCTTTGTGGGGGGAAAATGATGCACATAAATGCAGATGGATGGGAAATTTATGAGGAGAGTGTGAGAAGCAGATACGTATCCATAGAAAACGGAAAGATAAAGATGATTGGTGAGAAAAAAGATTCTGGTAAGGCTCTGAGGGTTATAAAAAATGGCAGGACCGCAATGGTTTCTGGAAAAACCATCAGTCATGATCTAATTGATAGAGCGATTAAAATTGCCAGAATTTCAGAGGAGAGGCTTCAAGAGTTTCCTGAAAGAAAGAGACTGAAGGATGTGAAGGTGTACGGGATAAAGCTTGATGATTTCGATGAGAATGCAATTGGAGATGCTGGAGAGAGGCTTGAAATTGAAGGGGTTTCTTCAGCTTACTTTTATGTTGAGGAGATTGTGAGAAGGATTGAAAACTCAAATGGTGTCGATTACGAGGAGAGGGAGAGCTGTGCTGGAGTTTTCGTTGAGGCTGTTGTTGATGGTGGAAATGCCTACGAATACCAGGAGTCGAGAAGGTTTGATTTCGAGCCGGAAAAAATTGCTGAAAGAGCAATTGAGCTGGCCAGAATAGACAGCAGAGCTGAGAAAATTGATACTGGAAAGTATTCTGTTACTCTGTCACCAATTGCTGTTGATCAGCTCCTCACCTTCTCCCTGTATCCGGCATTTTACACTGAGAACATAAAAAAGGGCAGAAGCTTGCTTTCAGAATTTATGGGGAAAAGTGTGCTTGGAGATCTGACGATCACAGACGATCCTGAAATCGACTACGGCATAAACTCGTGTTCCTTCGATGATGAGGGGGTTAGAGCTGAAAAGAAAATTCTTGTTGAGAAAGGAGTTATTAAAGGGGGAATTTCAGATCTCATCCATGCAGACGGCTTTCCCACAGGAAATGGCTTTAGAGAGGATTACTCAAGCTACCCGGCAACATCTCCAACAAACATGGTGCTTGATTTTCCGGAGAGGGGCGATGCTGAAGGGATGTACATTCACGCATTCATCGGTGCCCACACAGCCAACTATGTGAGCGGAGATTTCAGCCTTGAGCTGATGAACGCAAGTGTTGATGGAAAGGGCATAAAGGGTGCAATGATTTATGGAAACATATACGAGTTTTTGAGAAAAATAAGCCATTTTGGAAGGGATGTGAGGCAGACCGGAAACACGATAACCCCTGAGATAGTTTTTGAGGACATTGAGATTAAAATTTAATCTTTTTATGGGGTTCCATCAACTCACAATCCAATCTCCACTCAAAAATCTTAATATCCAAAACAAACAACTAATTCATCTCCTCTTCTAACAGTACATAATAGATATGCTTAAGAGGTTGCCAGGCATTCCGGTGAAGGGAGATCAGAAATGGGAGATATTATCAAAAATAGTAGATAAGCTTTAAATAAGAGAGGTGAAGAAAGTTTTGACAGAAATAAGATAACACCGGTAAATAAAGCAATAGAATTTCTCAAAATCACTATTTTAGCGATGTTCTTCCAGTTGGAGATTCTTATGCTGTTATCGAGGTAAATAAACGATATGAAATCAAAAGGTTCTTGAGGATAAAAGACGAAGTAAAACCGAGATCGGTCCACAATTTCACATCAGAATTTGAATCAGAATAATTTGCAAACTTCATTTTCTCAATTCTTAACGTTAATTCCAAGAGAGGAAAGAATAAGCCATCTCTTCTAATACTGGACTGGATTGATATAGATCTTGATCTGAATCCTTTCAGAAAGAGATATTTAAAGAATAAGCCATACAAATGGAGTTATTCAACGAAAAATTTCTTTCTGAGTATGAAAATGATGATTTTAACAGATTATAAAACTTTGACATCCCGGTTCTCCCACACACCAACACTCATGAAAGCAGAATTAATCCTCTGATTCTTGAAATGCTTAAGAGGGAAAAGCTGATCGGGTTTGGAGAGTCAATAACTATGGATGGATGTTTCTACGCCTACAGAAACAATCTGATCGGAATAAGATAGGGTGTGGTGCCACCAATAGTTCCAAGTGAGAAATTTGGACTTAACAGGTTTGAAGGGTTGATAAGCTATCCTCTTTTCATGTTTAACTCAAAGAACATTGAAAAGGAGAAAAAGAGGTATAGTAAGCTTGTAAAGAGGTTATTTGAAGGATTGAAGAAGAACCTTAAGACTTTGAGAAGTATAATAGAGGGGGTTATCAAGTTGGGGAAAGAAGCATACAGCTTAAAGCAATTGCACTGCTATGATTTCGAGCCTGTGAAAAAGAGATGCTTTCTTCTGTTTTGTTGCCAGGAATGATCTTTGAGTTCGGTTTTAGGGAAAAGAGAGTCATTCAGAAATTATCTGAGTGGTGAGATGAAAAGACATTAAAAAAATTATATTGTCTTCTTCATCTTAAATCAAGCCTGCATTTATCCAGCATTTTAAAACGGAGATGCGGTTCCGCTGCTCTATGCCACAGCATACATTTAAAGGGCTGAAACGGAACCGGATTATTTATGCTGTGAGAAAAAATTATATGCTATCAAAATTCCTGCTGGCCTCTACAAAATCTCTCTTGGATCTGTAAGCTCTCCATAAATGGCGGTTGCAGCAGCTGTCGCTGGAGAGACAAGATACACCTTTCCCTCAGGACTTCCCTGCCTTCCAATGAAATTTCTGTTGGATGTTGAGATGCTTGTTTCATTGCTGGCAATCAGTCCGAAGCTTCCACCCATGCATGGCCCGCAGCTTGGAAACTCCACAATTGCTCCAGCCTCAATAAAAGCATCAATAAGGCCGTCTTTCAAAGCCTTAACATATTCCGACCTTGAAGCAGGGATGACTATGAGCCTTGTTCCCTTGGCAACCTTCTCTCCTTTTAAAATCCCTGCCGCTATTTTGAGATCCTCATATCTCCCATTTGTGCATGAGCCTATGAAAACCTGATCTGCTTTTATTCCTTCAACCTCTCTCACAGGTTTCACATTGTCAACTGAGTGAGGCAGAGCAACCATTGGCTCAATCTCGTCAGCATTCACCTCATACCTCATAAAGAATTCCGCATCCTCATCACTTTTCAGCCAATCCCAGTCTTCGATGTTTGCATCGATCCCGGCATCTTTCAGGTATCTCTCAGTTTCTCTGTCCGGCTCAATTATCCCACTCTTTCCCCCCATTTCAATTGCCATGTTTGTGATTGTGAAGCGCTGTGACATATCCATGCCTCTTATGGTTGAGCCTGAAAACTCAACAGCCTTGTAGTTCGCTCCATCAGCACCAACCATTCCGATGAGATACAGAATCAGATCCTTGCTGTACACTCCTTTCTGCAGCTTGCCCTCAATATCAAACCTGATTGTTTCAGGAACCCTGAACCAGAGCTTGCCAAGAGCAAAAACAGCCCCCATGTCTGTCGAACCAATCCCTGTTGCAAACGCCCCTAAAGCACCGTACATGCATGTATGGCTGTCAGCTCCAACAACAACCATTCCCGGCAGAACGTGTCCTTTTTCAACCATGATCTGATGAGCTATGCCCTCATAAACATCGTAGTTCAGAATCTTCTGTTCTTCAGCAAATTTTCTGAGCATTTTGTGATTCTCAGCAGCATTTATGCTGTCAGCAGGAACCTGATGATCGAAAGCGATGATTATTTTTTTATTATCCCAGACCTTTCCATCATTTCCAGCAATTTCCTTGAAGGCTTTAATCGCTAATGGGCCGGTTATGTCATGGATCATTGCCCTGTCTATTTTTGCAAAAACATACTCTCCTGCTTTAACCTCCTTTCCACTTGCTCTGCTGAATATTTTTTCCGTGAGAGTTTTACCCATGGAACTAAATTGACTGTGAATTTTTAATTCTAACGAATGTGAGTGTGATGCAATGCTGCTGGAGGATAGGATGAAATTAACGTAACTCCAGAGGTTTTTTCATGGGCGTTAAAATGGCACTTGCAGTTCATACCCTTCAGTGCTGAGCATGAACTTTCTGGCTTCGATACAGACTTAAAACATCCTCCTCCGTCTGACCTTCTGCAGCTAACAGGTACTCCCTGTTCAATTATCCTTTTCGTCGAGATTTGCGACCATGTTCTGTACTTGCAGAGAGTTTTCATCAGAAATCAGTACCTGCTGCTCTCCATAGAGGTTTAAAGCCTTTTGAAAGCACGCGCCTGAGTTCAAAATGGGTGATCAGGAGATTTTGCCTTTCGAAATCTCGGCCTCCTACCCCACCATTTCCACTGGAGGTTTTTGTTTCATGATGCAAGCATGCCGCCC
>ENA-OSAE01000267-OSAE01000267.1-marine-sediment-metagenome-genome-assembly--contig:-NODE-267-length-29291-cov-43.160761_pt1 | contig 29291 bp, 27 predicted proteins | sample MGYA00237870_ERZ529317 | MGnify/ENA primary metagenome ERZ529317 (study PRJEB26369, sample SAMN03142812) | marine sediment metagenome | biome: marine; feature: borehole; material: sediment... | reverse complement strand
TGACAGGTTCCGGAAGGTAAACTAAACTTAAATCAGACCAATCCGTCACCCAGGGAGTAGTATGCCTGTTTTTAAAGCTTTTTCAAAAGGCTTCTTCTTTAAAAGTGCTGGCCTTACTTTAAAACTTTATTCATAATTACCAACTACTACCTTATGCTTCCAATTTCTAGGGAATCCTCATATCTTATCTGACGCTACCTTTAATGACGTAAATTAAATAAAGACCATAATCCTTCCTACCTCCTGTATCCCAAAAAACAATACCTTTAGGCATATAAAAAACGGATAACAGAAATATATCCCATCGTGTAGTCAGTCTTCTTGGTATCAAGAAAGGCAAGTTAAGGGCACTCCCTCGGACTAGGATTTTGCCTCAGGCTTCCTTCGGATTTCATCTTACGATGGACACCCTTGCCTTCAGCTGGTGGTTGGCACGGTCAACCCCTGCAGTGGGCTCTCACCACTTAGTTGTTACACATATCGGTCGCACCTATAAAAAAGGAAGCCCTCAGTGTGGGCTTTCTTTTAGTTTTATAACCCGTGTCATCAAAGTCTCTAAAGCCAGTTTGGGGTCTGTTCTGCCCGTTTTAATGCTAATATCCGTTTTGTGGCAAAGCTTTACAATGGTCTTCAGTTCATCCAGACTGAAGTTTTTGCTTTGCTGTAAAGCTTTTTTGAGCACAAAGGGATGTTGTTTTGTCTCTGAAACCAGCTTATTAAATGAGCAACCCGCCTGGGATAGCAGTTTGCTGTGGAGTATTATTTTAAAATGCCTTGCCATCATAAATAAGATGAAAATCTCCGGTTGACCAACCTTCAACATATCATTTAAGAGCTTATATGCCCTATCTATATCTTTTTTTCCTATGCAATCTACCAGCTCAAATACATTGTTTTCCAGCAGAGGACCCATTACTTCTAATAAATCCTCTTTTTCTATGGTTGCTTTGCCTCCTACAAAATTCACAACTTTAACAATCTCATTGTAAAGCTGTTCCATGTGTTCAAAAGGAAACTGACACAGAAGCCGCAAAGCATCATCGCTAATCTCTTTGTTCAGTTTATTAAGCCGTGATACTATCCACCTGGTTAAAACCTTTCCTTTTAACATTTTAAATTCCACAACACACCCGTGCTTGTTAATGATCTTGTATATACTCCTTCTTTTGTCAGCTCTAGATGCAGTGAAAACCAAAATTGTCTCGCTGTTTACACCTGTCAAGTAAGAACACAGTTTTTCGATTTCAGAGGAATTCTTGTTCGTTTTTTCATGGAAAAAGGGAAGGTTTTCAACAACAACAAGCCTCCTGTTGGAGAAAAAAGGCTGTGTCTCACAGGCCAATATGATTTCATCAACGGCTGCTTCTTTTCCATTTATTTTTGTGTAATTAACATCCCTGAACCCTTCAGGCAGCACCATGTTTTTTATGTATGAGATTGCTTCCCGTTTCAAAAAAGATTCCGACCCATAAAACAGATACAGATTTGAGAATTTTTTTTGTTTTAACTCCTCAGTAAATTTAAAATAATCCATACAATCGCTCCCTGTTTAAATAAGGTTTTATCTTTATTTCACGACCATCTGTAGTCACTTCAACAGCTCCATTTTTGTCAGTTCGATAAATCTGTGTGTTCAGCTGGCTCAAATCCTTCAGCACTCTTATATGAGGATGACCAAACCTGTTGTATTCTCCTACCGATATTATAGCATATGATGCATCAACAGCCTTTAAAAAATCAAAACTGTTTGATGTAGCAGCCCCATGATGGGCTATTTTAATAACATCTGCTTTAAGGGGCAGGTTTTCCATAATGATTTCTGTTTCTCCTCTGTTTTCAACATCCCCTGTAAAGAGAAAATCAACTTGTTTATAATTCATTTTCAAAACGATACTGGAATCGTTTAAATCCGAATCATCCATGGGCTTGAAATCGGGAGAAGGGTGTAAGACATGGAAACACACGTCCCCCAACCAGAATCTATCACCCCTTGATAGGGCTAGCACATGGGTGCTGGTCTGCTTGACCTTCTCGATTAATTGCTGAAACAATTCGGTGCATACGTTTCCAGGAGAAACAATTATTCTTTCTATATCTAAGTGGTCAATTAGATACAGCAGACCTCCACAGTGGTCTTCGTGAAAATGAGTAACAACTACCAGGTCAATTTTTTTTATCCCTTCCTTCTTCAAAAATCGATGTATTACATACTTCCCCGACTCAAACATGCCAGTATCTATTAGAGCTGTTCTATTATCAGGAGTTCTAATCAAAACTGCATCCCCCTGGCCTACATCAAAGAAAATCACCTGTAAAACGTTGGAACCCTTAAATATGACAACCAGATTCACCACTGCAACAAAGATCACAACAAAGATAAATACCTTCTTTTTATCAATTTTAATGCTTTTTGATGGAATCAATCCAAAAAACAACACCATAACAACATAGTAACACAGTATATTAAAAACCGATGGTGAAGGAAGGCTAAGGGTCGTGTATGGTAATGAAGCAAAAAGGTTAGAAATTTTCAGAACCCCCCACAAAAAAACCCCATTTATTTTATTGATTACTGCAGCAGGGGGCAACCACACGAGAAAAATGGCAGACAAAAAACCCAGAATAACGCATACACCTGCAAGGGGTATGATAAGGAGGTTGGCAACAGGTGAAATCAGAGATACCTGGTTAAAGTAGTATACAGTTAATGGTAAAACTCCCATTTGAGCCGCCAGGGTTACGCAAAACAAATCACTCAATTTTTCATGGGGTAAAAAATTCAATTTGTTTTTGAGCCTGGGATACAAAAATAAAATCCCTAAAACAGCAGCAATGGATAACTGGAAACTGGCCATGAACAGATAAAAAGGGTTTATGATCAGCATTACCATGACTGTAAAAAACAGGGCATTAACCATATCCCTTTCTCTACCAAGCAGCTTTCCTGCCAGAGCTATAAAAGCCATCAACCCGGCTCTAATTACGGGAGGATTGCTTCCTGTTACAACAATGAACATCAGCAATACCACGGCTGCAGCAATTAATTTGATGGATTCTTTTGCTGCAAACTTTCTCAGTATATAAAGGGTGGCAAGGAGAACATATCCTACATGGAGTCCAGAAACAGCAAGGATATGAACCATCCCCACTCTGTTGAAATCCTCAAATATTTCCGGTTCAATTTGTTTTTTTGTTCCCAATAAAAGACCTTTAAGCAGCGATGAATACGGTTTGGAAAGGGTTAATTCAATGTTGTTTTCCATTTTTGCTTTAAACCGGGCCATTATTCTAGCGAAAACAAGTCTTGGGTCTATGGCCTTTTCTTTTTTTAGATCATAGGCATAAAACACCGCCGAAATCCCCTGACCCTCCAGGTATTTCCTGTAGTCAAAACCCCATGGATTTGTCTGCCGCTTTGGTAGAAAAGCTTTTCCATAGGCCTTAATTCTATCCCCAGGAAACAAAAATTTATCACATAAACTTTTCTTGCAAAACATCTTCACCCTGCTGTTGACATGTATCACACGGTTTAAATCGTGAACCCTTTTCACATCTACAATGTATGAACTCTCACCATTCTTTTCTTTTTCCACCTTCCTAACTATACCATCAATTCTCAAATAATTGTCATTAAAGAGTTTTACATCTTTAGAAATCAAAAAAAGTTTGGTGTTCATGGCCAAAATACCCATGGCTATTACCAGCAAGCAGATAATCTTTGAGCTTACTTTACCCCTGTAGCTCAAAAAAGCTAAAACTAAAATGCAGCCTATAATTACAAAAAACAGCAATTCGAGGGGTAGAATAACTTTATAACCAATTATTATACCCAAAGCATACAAAATGGTCAGCCATACTGTGGTTTTTTTCTTCATTTTCCTCTCCCAGAAATTATTCATTAAAACTCCGATATTTAATTCAATATTTGTCTTAAAAAACCTTCAAAAAAAAAAAGAGGGTTAATTCTATAAAACCCTCAATTATTTTACCAGATAGTAACATGCTTCTAATTCCTCTTCATCTGAACGCGGCAGCCGGTGTTTTAATTCCTCTATCACATCATCATCGATTTCAATGTGTCTGTTACCTAAAATCCTGGCACATACGGTTTTGCTGGCCAGAGAATCTTTGTACCGGTCTACAAAAGTTATAATTTCATTTATTTTTTCTTCTCGGCCTTTCAAGATTTTATCACCTCCACCCGTTCTCTGCTTTATTTTTTAATATTTTTCCCAATATCCCTGATGATAATTTTAATTTTTAAAATTAAGGATAAAATAATGGTAAACACATCACTGGAAAGGAGGGTTGAGTTTGAGTAATTTGCAGGAAATGAGAACCGTTGCACACCAATGTCCTGAATATGTTTATATGGGAGATGCTAGAGCTAGCTTGATGGCTGTTATGGACGAATCCAGCAATGATGTAAGGTGTGATACCTGTGTACACTGGGAAAACAATAGATGTGCTATAGATATGTACAACAGGGTGCTTACAGGCCTTGATCAGACATAAAACCAGGAGGGAAAAATATGCCAAACAGGAAAGGATTTTCTAAAAACAATAAAAACTTCAATAGAGAAAATTTTTCTGATGTGCTATACAAACCTGAGGGAAGGCCAAGGCCCAGAGAAACTAAATCCCAGAAAGCTCAGCTGGAAAGTGAGCATCAACACGGAACGCGAAAAGACAGAAAGCTAAAAATAAGCAAAAAAATGCACTGAAAAAGATTATGTTAAACAGGAGGTAGTAATTTCTAGAATTATCTGTTATACTAATTACTGAATTCAAAAGCCAAAGGTGTTTGTTATGAAACTACTGATAAAGCTTCTTATTATTACCGCAGTTTTTACTTTATCCCTTTCAACTGCTTTTTCACAGGATACCCCTGAAATAACTGCTTTTTCTGCAGTGCTTATAAACGCCAAAACTGGTCAGGTATTGTATGGGAAAAACATGCATAAACCGATGCATCCTGCCAGCACTTCTAAAATCATGACAGCAATCATAGCTCTTGAACACGGAAATTTAAATGATATCGTTACAGCAAGCAAAAATGCTACCAGAGTTATTGGTACCAGGATATATCTGGAAGCAGGAGAAGAGCTTACTCTTCATCAGCTTCTGTATGCACTGCTTCTGCGTTCCGCTAATGATGCTGCCATAGCTATAGCAGAACATATTGCAGGTTCAGTTGAAAATTTCGTAAAAATGATGAATGCAAAGGCTAAAGAACTGGGATGTAAAAACACCAACTTTACAAACCCTCATGGCCTGACCCATGAGAATCATTTGATTTCAGCATATGATATGGCTTTAATAGCAAGTTATGCCATGAAAAATGAAACCTTTAGAAAAATAGTAAGCACCCATTCTTTCACTATTCCTTGGAAAGACAAAGACTATGACAGATTATTGGTTAACACAAACGACTTGCTCAGGATGTATAAAGGAACTGATGGAATCAAAACAGGCTACACCTCTAAAGCGGGTCAAACCATTGTTGCTTCTGCCATAAGGGGAAATAACCGTTTAATTTGTGTGCTGTTCCGCTCTCAGGGCAAAAACTTATGGTATGATGCCATTAAATTACTCGATTATGGTTTTGAAAACTTTGATTTTGTAAGTTCGCTCAAATCCGGAAAAATCATTAAAATAATACCCGTTAAATATGGTGGTGATGTTGCTCTAGTTGCACAGGAAGATTTCAACTATGTTGTCTCCGAAGAATCGAAAGCTGAGATTCAAGAAAAACTGGTTATCATGGAAAACATCACAGCTCCTATTAAAAAAGGCCAGGTTCTCGGGAAAATCGAGTATTTCTTGGAAGACAAAAAAATAGGTGAAGTAAACCTGGTAGCCCAAAAAGGAATAAGAAGGAAATTCTACACATATCCCTCTGTATGGATACTATCCCTAATAGGTTTTTTGACGATTTTACTTTTTCTCATCAAATTCAAAAAAAAGAACAGCATGAGGAAAACCAAAATAAATTATATATCAGTTCAAAAACTTTATTATAGAAAATGACTTGAACCTCCGGATGGTTGTCTTCTTTCAAAGCCAATATCTCTAAGAACTTTATCTATTTCTTTAAATTTAAAGGGTTTCCTTCCTGAAGGCTGTTTAGGGATTTGCTATTTTAGAAATTTTTCAACAGGATGAGGAAACCCTTTATTTTGTGCAATTCTAACGTTTCTTTTATGCCATCACTGCAGTTTCTCAGTGGAAATTAATTAACAAAAACTATTTTGTAATGAGCTTCAAATCGACCGGTATATACTCAGGAACCTGTTCACCTTTGAGTACTTTATCAGCATATTCAACTCCTAAGGAACCTATGAGTTCCGGTTGTTGAGCTACAGTGGCAGCCATTCTGCGGTCAATTCCTCCAGTTAAAATAACAAAAGTCATACCAACCGCCATGATAGCGTTTAGAGAGGTTTGACGTAATACATTAAACAAATTTGAGTAAGTAAAAAACCTAGGAGTCATTATAGTTAAAATGATGCACAAAAGCAATAGACCTATTATTGACCGCATTTTGGACAATTTTACTAGAATATCATTTTTCTTAACCTGTGGGTTAATATTGTTCAACAGGATCCCCCCTATATATTAACGGCGCATTTCATGATCTTTTCCTGGGTGGCTTCATCACGGGTAAATTCGCCAGTAATTCTCCCATTGTGCATTACCAATATCCTATCACTAATACCGAGAATTTCCGGAAGTTCGGAAGATATTATAATGACGGCCACGCCTTGGTTTTTTAAATTATTAATTATGTTATATATTTCCACCTTGGCTCCCACATCTACTCCCCGGGTAGGCTCATCCAGAATTAAGACCTTAGGATTCGTCATCATCCACTTAGCTAATATCAATTTTTGCTGGTTGCCACCACTTAAATTCTTTACTTTTTCACGGTGTGAAGGAGTTTTAATTTTTAGCTTATCAATATATTCTCTTACCTTTATTTTTTCTAGTGATCTTAAAATCCTCCCTGTCTTTGTAGTAATATCTCCTATCGCTCCCAAGGTCATGTTGTAAAAAACTTCATGTTCTAAAAACAACCCTTCGGTTTTCCGATCTTCGGTAATATATACAATTCCGTGCCTTATAGCATCTTTTGGAGATCTTATTGTTACCGGTTTTCTTTCCACTAATATAGTACCCGAATAGCTATAAACCCCAAAGATGGTTTTGGCAAGCTCGGTTCTACCGGCCCCTATAAGACCTGCTAATCCTAGCACCTCACCCTTATAGACTTTAAAATTCACATTTTCAAAAAGGCCGGGGGAGCTAAGATTTTGAATTTCCAGTGCAATATTACCTTTACTAGGTATCACCCTAGGGAATTTTTCTTTTAATTCACGGCCTACCATCATCCTTATAAGCTCATCAGCATTGGTGTCTTGGATATCCTTTACTCCGATAAATCTGCCATCTCGTAACACCTGTACTCTGTCGGCTATTTCAAAGATCTCTTCGAGCTTATGACTGATATAGATAATTCCTTTGCCGGAGGTTTTCAAAGATTCTATAATATTAAACAAAAACTTAGTTTCCTGTGGGGTTAAGGCATCTGTGGGTTCATCCATTATAATAATTTTACAGTTCATGGAAAGTACTCGGGCTATTTCTACCATCTGTTGTACTGCAATGCTCAGTTCTTTAACGGGCCTTGTGACTTCAACATTTTCCACACCCAATTCCTTGAGAAGCTTTTTGCTCTCCCGGTCGAGATAATGCCAATCAATTCGCCTTGTTAAAGAATTAAACTTCTCTCTTCCCAAAAAAATGTTTTCTCGCACTGTAAGATATGGTATCAAACTAAGCTCTTGGTGTATGATACCGATGCTGTGTTTGTAAGCCGCTTGGGGCGAATTTATTTCTACCTTTTTGCCTTCTATGAAAATTTCTCCCGCATCTTTAGGATAAATACCGCTTAAAATTTTCATGAGAGTAGACTTACCGGCACCGTTTTCTCCCAAAAGAGCTAGCACTTCGCCAGAGTTCAGGGTTAAATCCACGTCATCCAAAGCCTTAACTCCCGGAAAGGTCTTAGAAATTCCCTTCATCACCAAAAGCGGCATCTAAAACACCACCCCAGACCTCAATATAATGTTTGCATAGGGGGTAAATTCTCCTGTCCGAATAACCGCCTTTGCTCTTTGGGTTTGGAGTTTAAATTCTTCATGACTTATTTCTTCTAGCCGAATGCCCTTTAATATTTTTTTTACTTCTTCATAAAGCTCGGGACTTTTTTGTTTCATTTCTGAAGTTATTACGGCACTTTCTACTTTTAATTCTATAAGCACTGTTTTTAATGTATCTATAAATGATGGGATGCCCCGAGTCAATGCCAGGTCTATTCTTGTAACATCACGAGGAATGGGAAGGCCGGCATCAGCTATGGCTAAAGTATCAGTATGCCCCATCTGAGATATGAGATATGATATTTCACTGTTTAATAGCAGATTCTTTTTCATTTTACTTGCCCCCTTAAAAACTCTTCTACTTCCTGTCTAAAGGGCAGAGATTCTTGAGCCCCGGATTTTGTGACAGTCAAAGCTCCTACGGCCCCAGCAAATCTTAAAGCATCTTTCACAGGCATGCATTCAGCTAATGCTACCGTAAAACCGGCGGTAAATGCATCACCAGCTGCAGTAGAATCGACAGGATTAACCTTGAAGCCTTCTATGAAGTCATGGCCTTCTTCATCCATATAGAAGCAACCTCTTTCACCAAGGGTTACTATCACCCTGCCGACTCCTTTGTTTATAAGGCTTTGGGCAGCCTTTATGATTTCATCGTCTCTGGTAGCCTGCATTCCAGTGAGAATAGAAAGTTCAGTCTCATTAGGAGTCAAGATATCAATTTTGGGATAAATCTCTTCGGGGAGTTTCTGAGCTGGAGCGGGATTTAAGATGACCTTTGTCTTCATCTTATAGCAAAACTCTATGGCGTTTATAACGGTTTTTAAGGGAATCTCTAATTGTAGAATTACGTAAGAAGCATCTTTTATTTCTTCGGAAAAATTATAAATCCACTCAAAATCTACGCCATCGTTGGCTCCCGGGAAAACCAAAATCGTGTTGTTCCCCACTCCATCCACCGTAATGAAGGCAATACCCGTTGGTATATCCACATCTTTTATGCCATTTATGTCCACCCCATCATTTAAGAGGGATTGTTTCAGGCTTTTCCCCATATCATCACGGCCTACAGCCCCAATCATGAGTACGTCGGCTCCTAGCCGGGCAAGGGCCACTACCTGATTGGCACCCTTACCCCCGGGAGTGGTTTTGAAACTTACAGCTTTTAGGGTTTCGCCTTTTGTCGGAAGGTACGGGACCTTGAAATTAAAATCCATGTTCAGACTGCCTATGACGACAATTTTCAAGATTTTACCCCCTTTTTGCCACAGAATTTCTTATGATGAGTCTAGGCTTTAAGATCACCTCTTTTTTTCGGAGAGATTTGCCTTCAATGAGTTTTATGAGCATCTTTGTTGCTGATCGCCCCATTTCATAATAGGGCTGGGCCACAGTAGTAAGCTTAGGATCTACCACATTAGAAAGGGATATATTATCAAATCCTGCGATAGAAATTTCCTCAGGGATTTTTATATTTTTCTGTTTTAAAACTTCCATGGCTCCTATAGCCATGAGGTCATTGGCGCACAACACAGCGGTAAAATCTTCTTTTGATGTTAAAAGCTCCATCATGGCCTTCTGACCACCGGAAACTTTATAATTTCCTTCCTTGATGAGAAAATCCCTTATAGGGAGATTGTATTCTGCTAAAGCTTTAATGTACCCTAAATATCTTTGCTTGGCGGTTTTACTTTCCTTCGGTCCAGAAATAAAGGCTATTTTTTTATGTCCCATCTCTATAAAGTATTTTACGGCTTGATACATACCCAAAATACCATCGGTATAAACACCGGGCAGCTGTTCTTCCATATCAATATACCTGTCTAGTAGTACAAAGGGAATCTTATATTCCATTAGTTGTTTAATGTTTTGGCTTTTGGGATTTATGCTACTGGTAAATATAATGCCGTCTACACATTTTTCCTTTAACACCTGCAGGTATAGGCTTTCTTTTTTGTTGTTATCATCGGTATTGCAAAGAATGAGATTATAACCGAAATTGTTAGCAGTATCTTCAATAGCCCTGACGATTTCTGGGAAAAAAGGATTTGTGATATCGGGAAGGACAAGACCTAAAGTATTTGTCTTTTTAGTAACAAGGCTTTGAGCTAGGCGGTTTGGTTGATAATTAAGTTCTTTAACAATTCTCAGGATATTTTCCCGTGTCTTTTGACTTACACCGTCAGATTTATTGTTTATAACTCGGGAAACTGTAGTTATAGAAACATTAGCAAGTTTTGCAATATCTTTTATAGTGACTGCCATAAAAACATCTCCTTAAAAAACAACAAAGTAAAACGTTTTACGAAAACGTTAAACTTATTATAACATTAGGATCCATTAAAAGTCAATATGAAATAAAAAGAAAATTCATAAACAACTCTCCTTTCAGCAATTTCTTGATAAAATCGTAGCTGAAAGGAGAGGGAAAAGCAATGTCAATTTATTTAGATTTGATAAAGCAACTTCGTGTAATACGTTGTTTCACGACGGTCATCGATACCATTTCCCTCTCAGACTCCTTCCCAGCAGAACAGCTTTTTCACCATTTCGGTTTATATGCCCTTTCCTTACGGTTTCCCGTGCAGCGTAGTAGGGTCTCCTTGGTTCCTTAATCTACTGTAACTTCATACTGCCTCCCCTACGCCGAAGGAGTTTTTTGTGCTTCATCCAAGTTATTCATACATTCCGTGGACTTCGCCTGCATGTCAGAGGTTAGTCATCCTCTGTTCCCATATACTGGTTTTCTAACAGCGCTGCAGAATTCATTTTGTGTTACGGTTTGAATCCTTGCATATTCAGGGCGCTTTGGCCGTATCACCCCTGACACAGTCAACACTGTAGCCAACCGCCCCCCTGGCGGCTACCGCCACCGGACTTTCACCGCCAAACCACCGCCCATACCGGGCGCACCAAAAAACAGGAACCTGTTTTCAGGTTCCTGTTTTTTATTTATGTCCCTTCTGAAACTTGTTGGGTCTCTCTCTTCGTTTCTCTCCTAACCCTAAGCCATTGAAAACCTAATACTATCAACATCAACACGAAACCGATTCCATTTGACTGCCATCCCGGTTTTGCAAGAAGCAGCCCACCTATAAAGAGCACTGGCCTTTCCCACCACTTGGCATAGGTGAAGAAGTAGCCGCTGATAGCTCCACCTATTGCTATCATACCTAAAATTGCCGTTAAAACTGCTACGATAACCTTGCCTAGTGTGGCATCCACCAGCACCAGAACAGGTGAAGTGGCAAAAATATACGGAACTAAATAAGCAGCAAAAGCGAGTTTTGAAGCTTCAATTCCTGTCTTTAAGGGATTTGAACCAGCTATACCTGAACCTGCAAAAGCGGCCAGAGCAACAGGTGGTGTGATATCAGCAATGATACCAAAGTAAAACACAAAGAGATGGGCAGCTATCACAGGAACTCCAATGGTTATAAGGGCAGGTGCTGCAATCATAGCCTGTATAATGTAGTTTGCTGTAGTCGGTACACCCATTCCCAGGAGAATGGAAGCAATCATTGTAAACATCATGGTCAGGTAAATGTTTCCACCAGAAAGTTCAACAATACCATGGGCAAACTTCAAACCCAGCCCTGTTAAAGTCACAACCCCTACAATAATACCTGCGCTGGCACATGCCACCACAACAGGTAGAGCACTCCTTGCACCTTCTTCAAGGGTTTCCAGAATTTGAGGTATAGTCATCCTCGTCTCTTTAGAAAAGAAACTTACAACCACACAGAGAATAATACCGTAGAAAGCCGCTTTCATTGGAGTTTGACCAGATGCCAGAAGATAAACAATCCCGATGATGGGTATGCTCAAAAACCATTTGGCCTTTAACAATTTCCAGAAGTTGGGTAGCTGTTCTCTGGGTAATCCCCTTAAACCAGTTTTTTTTGCTTCCAGATGAACCATGATAAAGATTCCCGTAAAGTAGAGCACGGCAGGAATTGCTGCAGCCAGGGCTATTGTAATGTAAGGCAGACCTGTAAATTCAGTCATGATAAAGGCTGCCGCTCCCATTATGGGAGGCATTAACTGACCACCAGTAGAAGCCGCTGCCTCTACTGCTCCTGCAAACTCATTCCTGTATCCGATGCTTTTCATTAGAGGAATAGTAACCGAACCTGTCCCAACGGTATTGGCAACAGAACTACCAGAAACCGTTCCCTGGGTAGCGCTTGCAACAACAGCCGCTTTTGCCGGCCCTCCTGTAGTATGCCCCGCCAAAGCCATAGCCAAATCCGTCAGCCAGTCCCCTATACCAGATTTTTTAAGAAACGCTGCAAAGATGAGGAAAAGAATAATGAAAGTTGATGAAACCATTATTGGGATACCTAAAATGGCTTCTGAACTGATCCACATATATGTTGTAATCCTTTTAATGCTGTATCCACCATGCTGCAGGAATCCGGGGAAGTAGGGCCCAAAAATCGAATAAATCAGAAAAAAAGAAGATACACTTACTATTATTGGCCCTCCCACTCTTCTAGTTGCTTCAATAACCAGAATCACCGCAATAATAGAAATATACATATCCGTGTAGGTGTAGGCCCCTGCTCGGTATAGCAACTCCTCAAAGTTAACAATGTGGTAACCTACTACTATTATGGATAAAGCTGCTAAGATATAATCATACCACGCAACCTTATTGCTTTTATCAGATGCTCTCAGGGGGTAGAGCAAATATATCAATACCAATCCAAATCCCACGTGGAGGGAACGCTGGATGGTTGGCGGAAACACCCCAAAACCTGCGGTGTACATCTGACCCACTGCCCATATGACTGCTAAAACAAATATTATTTTTCTAACAGGGCCTTTCAAGATTCTATAAGAGTATTCCCTGTCATATTTTGCCATAAACTCCTTTTGATGCAATTCGTCTTTCAAATCTAAACCCTGATTTTTTTCTTTTTCAGTCACTGCTACATAACCTCCTCCTTTAAATAACCTAATAAGGGCATTTTCTTTACTCTAATTTTTACAAACCCTCCTGGTTTATCTACATCTTTTAAAGACACCTCTCTATTTTTATAAATCAGTTTGTGAAAAGCTATCACCTTTCCTATTACCACAGGCAGCTCCTCAAAAACTCTGTCGTAATTGTAAACCCTTATATAATCCTTTGTTATTTCCCATTTCTGGTTGTACTCAGGGTAAGACGGTAAATTGGCACTAAAGGAATCAAAGAACATTTCATAGATTGAAATTTTTAAATCTCTGGTGATCTCATAGGTCTCAATAACAGGTCTTTTACTAACTGAATGTGTCCACTTAATACTAAACCTGTCTCCCGGTTTGACCAATACTTGATAAAGCACCGAACTTTCCGGTGAATCTGCATCCACAACCTGCAAAACACACACCGGTAAAATCGAAAGCATCATTACTACAACCAACATAACCAGCAATATAAACCTAACTGTTCTCTTCATCAGCAAACAGGCCGGGGTAAAAACCCGGCCTATTCCCCTTTCTTATTCAGTAGGTACTCCAGAAATGTCGATTCCCTTTTCTTTGTAGTATTTAACAGCTCCTGGATGCAATGGAGTGGTTATTCCATTTACAGCTCTTTCCAAACTGATTTGTCTGCCCCTGTCATGTCCTTTTGCAATCTCATCTGTGTTTTCATACATTACTTTTGCCAGGTTGTAAACCAAATCTTCAGGTAGGTCTTTTTTTACATAAAGCACTGCCTGCAGTGAAACGGTGTGAGCATCTTCATCCTGACCCTTGTAAGTTCCACCAGGTATTACATATTGTGCTACAAGGGGGAAAGCTTGTTTCAACTGGTCAAATTTTTCCCCTTTTACCTCAAGAATTCTTACAGGTTTAGCCGTTGAAATATCTATTACCGCAGACGCAGGACAGGAAAGCACTGCAAAGGCTGCGTCAATGTTTCCGTCTTTGAGATCATTTACAGCATCAGAGAAGCTACCCGGTTTTGCTTTTATATCAGAAAGTTTTATACCGAAAGCCTTTAAGATTTCTATAGCTGTAACATATGTTCCACTTCCTGGAGGTCCAGGATTAACAGCTTTGCCTTTCAGTTCTTCAACTGAAGTAATTCCCGTATCATGAGTTGTCACAATGTGAACTACTTCTGGGTATACGACTCCCACAGCTCTAAAATCTTTTAATGGTTTCGGGAAGCTTTTACCTTCACCCTTCCATGCCTGGTCGGCAATGTTGTTCATTGCCATAACTATATCGACTTCTCCAGCAGAAACTCTGTTTATGTTTTCAACAGAAGCTCCAGCCGGCTGAACTGTCACATTGATTCCTTCAATCTTTTCATTCCATACATTGGCTATAGCTCCACCCAGTGGATAATATGTTCCAGCTGTTCCACCGGTTCCAAAGGAAAGATTCAAAACTTCTCCTTTAGCAGTTTCCTGCTTCTGTTCTTGTTTCTGCTCTTCCTGAGCTGATTGTTCCTGACCGCCGCCACCGCAGCCAGCAAGGGCCAGTGTAAGAACCATTACAACTACCAGCAAAAGCATCAGGTGTTTTCTGTTTAACATAATACTCCCCCTTTTGTTTTTTTGTTGATCCTAGAGATGTTATTTTTAGCAGCTTTTATTGGTACTCTTTTCCACCACCCCCTGTGTTTTTGAATTATTTTTTGTTAATTGCAGGGATTTTGCAGGATTATGTGCGATATTTATAATTTTCTAATTATTTTAATTGAAAATTTTGGGCTACTGATTCCATGATAGCAGCCCCACTACAGTATCCTACAAAAACAATTCGAATCCTACATTTCAGTGGGAAAATTTTTGTAAAACAATGAAATATTTGCTTCAATGTTGAAAACGGTATGCAATTATTCCTTAAATTATTGATTCTACTAAAACATAAATATTCCTTCTTCAAAATTAAATTTTTTTTAATTATATTGTTATTTCATCTCCCGGATTCAGCAGAACGATTTTTAAATCAGGACATGACTCTCTGGCTTCCTCTAGAATTTTTTTAGAATCGTAATAAGGCCAAAAATGTGTTAACCCTAGGCATGAAACGCCCGCCTGTTTGGCAATATTTGCTGCCTGCGGCCCAGAGAGGTGGCCTGTCAGCTGAGGCTCGTCCTTCTTTAGAGCTGTTGATTCACAAATAAACAGATGTGCACCTTTGGCTTCATTGAGAATTGTTAAAAAATACTCTGTATCTGAAGAGTAACAAACCTTCTTCTCCCCCTGTTCGAAAACATTTATTCCAAAACACTTAACAGGATGTTTCACTTCAAAAAACTTTATTTGTAGTTCATTAAGGGTAATAGTGTTATCAGAATCAATTGCAATGATGTTCAATGTGTTCTTGTAAGGTAAAAGCTCATAAATCTCCCTGGGTTCATCAGGGCAGTACAACGGGAGGGGGTTTTTGATTCGTCCCTCAGCCTGAAGATAATCTACTTCATATCTTAACGGCATCAAATCAGAGAGATGATCCCAGTGCAGATGTGAAATTATTATACATGTCAACTGGTCAACAGAACAATGTTCCTTGAGTTTTAATACCACTCCACTTCCGCATTCAATTAATATTTTATCCTTTTTTCCTTCAATAAGATACCCGGAACATGGATTGTTGTGTGGAAAAGCACCACTGTTTCCCAGAATTTTAATTTTCACCGCCTTCAACTCCTTTCATCTTTTTTAGTTTAATTATATTCACTTTTTATCTACAAAACAAATCAAATAATTTTTCAATAATTCCAATAAATTCTTCAAAGGATAAATAATATAGTTGTCGAATATATAAATAATTTCACGTGATCTTGATTTGAATTCTAAAAATGGATAGAACTGGAGGTGCTATGGATGCCAATCCACTTTACAGAATTGCCTTTACAAACCCATAAGAGAATTGAGTTTGTTGATATTACTCAAAAAATCCAAAATTTCATTGATTCTAAAGAAACTAATGAAGGAGTATGCCACGTATTTGTACCCCATACAACAGCGGCTGTAACCATCAATGAAAATGCTGACCCTCACGTTGTTAGGGATATCATCTACAAACTGGGTGAACTGGTCCCTGAAAAGAGCGGCTATCAACACATTGAGGGTAATTCAGATGCCCATATAAAGGCAAGTCTCCTGGGAGCATGGGAAATTATTACTATAAAGAACAGGAAATTGGTTTTGGGTAGATGGCAGGGTATTTATTTCTGCGAATTTGATGGGCCACGCCACAGAAAATTTTATCTCACAATTTACATTTGATAAACAGGTGAAGGCGGAATGTATTCCTTAAAAAAAGTGTTGTTTCTCGCTTTTGCATGAATAAAATAAGTAAAGAAGGTTTCTCTCCAAAACAGTTGGTTAAGGGTTAAGCTGATATATCTACCAAACTTTATCTAGAGAGATGTGTAGGTTGGTTAGATAACCTTGCCCGGCTCAAGAATTTTACACCGCACCGCTTAGAAATCAAGGGAACCCTTAAGGGCAAAAATGTGTTATCTGCCCTACCCCGAAAACAGTTTATGGCAAAAAGGAGCTGATCTTTTATGAAAAAAACCGTAGGGGTTATTTTCGGAGGCCAATCAGGAGAGCATGAAGTATCTTTGATGTCTGCCACATCCATCTTAAGAGTAATTGATAGGGAAAAATTTGATGTTGTCCATATAGGAATATCGAAAAATGGTAACTGGTATCTATACAACGGTGAGATTGAAGACATACAAAAGGGAAATTGGGAAAAAAACAGCATAAAAGCCTTTTTGCCTCCTGACAGCAGCTATAAAGGTGTTGTGACTCTGCAAAATGGTGTAGAAAAAATCCACAAGCTTGACGTGGTTTTCCCGGTGCTTCACGGTCCAAGGGGAGAGGACGGTAGCATTCAGGGCCTTTTTGAGCTTGCAGGAATTCCCTATGTCAGCTGCGGAGTTTTATCTTCAGCAATGTGTATGGATAAAGTCATCGCCAAGAAAATGCTGGAATATGAATCCCTTCCAATTGCAGAGTGGATCTATTATTATGATTATGAATTATCAAAAGAAGAAGAAATGATTGTAAAAGATATAGAAACCCGGTTTGGATACCCGTGTTTTGTAAAACCCGCAAATCTGGGTTCAAGTGTAGGAATTACAAAGGCCAAAAACCGAGCGGAGTTAATCAATGCCTTAAAACTTGCAGCTAAATATGACCGCAAAATAATTGTGGAAGAGTTTATAGACGGCAGGGAAATAGAAATTTCTGTCCTGGGCAATGACAGCCCTAGAGCATCCATTACCGGAGAAATCATTCCGTGCCATGAATTCTACGATTACACCGCCAAGTACTTTGATAACGGCCAATCAAAACTTTTGATTCCTGCACCCATCCCAGAAGAAGTCGAAAAAACAATACAGGATTTTGCCATCAAGGCTTTCAAGGCTCTGGGGTGTGAGGGAATGGCCCGGGTGGATTTCTTCTATCAGGAATCAAAAAAAAGGGTGCTCATCAACGAGTTGAACACCATTCCTGGTTTTACTAAAATAAGCATGTATCCAAAGCTGTGGGAAGCTTCGGGTTTGAATTATAAAGATTTGATAACGGAATTAATTAATCTTGCAATAGAAAGGTACGAAAAATCAATAAGATGAAAGAAAACAATAAAAAAATATAATTGATTTTTAGTGTAAAAAGTCTTAGTTTTAGCTTGGAAAAATCTATAGCAACATATAGTAATTTATGGTATAATATGAAGTAGCAAGAAGCAATTTGAGCTTAATTCTGAATAATCACAATTAAAAATATAACATCTTACATGACACTATGATTCTTAATAACGGAGGTAAAGGGTGAAAAATGACACTTGGCCAAGATTTTCGGCGATATCTTAATCAACTAGAAGAAAATGAAATAGAGCGATATATTAATCAAGAACATATCAATCAAGGTAAAGTCACTAATCTTTTTAATAAGATAACTTCTAACTTTTGTGTTCTTTTGTTAATTTTGGTTGCTGTTCAATTTTTTAAGGATGCTCAATATCTGCCCATGTTTATTTTGATAATATTAGCAAATACAAAATTGGGAAACTTAGTAATAATCGGGCTCATTATCTACGCTTTGATAACTCGGTACTGGTCGGTATTAACTGTTCTAAGTGTGTATATGGTTTTAAGTTATCTTGGTTATTATTTCGAAAAAAAACGTATAAGACTTTTATTAAGAGAACGCAAGCCGATAATTGACACTTTCGAGGGTATGGTGGACTTTGCTATTATTCTTCCTTTGCAATTAATATCTTTTGCTTTAGCACTATTGTTTAGCGGGACTTTATCGATAATCATGTGGATAATATTCAGCATAATGCTTTTATATTACTTAGCTAGGTGCTTTTACAGATCGTATCCGTGCTATAACCAAGTTCATCAGCCGATGATGTTTCGATATGCTAAAATCGCCGCCGAAGAGCATTTAAAAGCTCAGAAAGAAGGAGAAGAATTTGATTTTTCCCGTGCTGCTAAATCATTACTTGAAACTGTTGTTTCTACCGATGAAGCCCAAAAAATTTTTCAGCGAGCGGAGACTAGGATGAAAACATTTTCCGATTATCATGCCTTTGAAGCCGCTTTAGCAAAAGTTAGGACCAAATCAAAATTATCTGCGAATATATCGGAGTTTTTAAACAAAGTTCGCAATCATATAACAACTCAAGAAGCTCAGAAGTACATTATAAATTATTGTATAGCCGAAATAATCGAGGCTATTTTTGGTTCCAAAGAGCGGATACTCTATCTTTTACACAGTTTTCTCGGTAAAGTTCGGTAAAGTTCTAGAAAGTAGCGGTATTTAGAGGAAGAGAAGGCAAGGAGGATATTTTTATTTATGGATATGAAAAATATTAATTTAAAAGAATTAGAAAAGCAATATGCGGGTATTCCATATAAAAAATTAATACAACATCAGATTAGAAAAGCTAAAAAATATAATAAAATAGAAAAAATATTAGAATATTCTATTGAAACATTTTTTAGTAATGAAGAAAAAATGGTTGTTCAAACACTTATGGATATATATAGACAGGAATTGATGGTTGATATAAATAATATTTTTAATAGACAAAAAATGTGGAATATTGATTGCGCTGAAATGCTACATAGAATAACATCTGATGCAAAATCTTATTTATCTAAGTATGATGATGACTTACTTTTTAATATATTTCATGTAATAACTTTATATTTTTCATGTATTACTTTAGAAAATAAAGAAATACGGAAGATTATGGGTATAAAAAAGGGGTTATTCTTTATATAACGCAAATTTCGCACCCTTTAAACACAAAAAGGTGAATTTTAAAAAAAAATTTAGTTTTCAGGAAACAATATTCATATTTGATATTTTTTATGCTCGCAGTTTAGCCATTTATGGTTTATCATAGTAATTGGGTAATACTATGATAAACTCGATGAAGTTATACAATGTAGACCCGTTTCTGTAATTTCAGCAATGTGGAACAGCTGGGTATAGGTAGAATACTTGATTCAGTATTAAAATGGGATACCAAACAATGCAAGCTACCGCCAGCATTAAGCTCGAAGGCCATTGTGATAAACGTCTTAGTCGGTAGAACACCTCTAGTATCAGTACAAAGATTCTTTAGGTATCAGGATTTAGACAATCTTTTTGGTGAAGGTGTAAGCTGGGAAGATTTGAATGATGATTGCTTTGTCAGAGCATTGAAAATAACACATGTTATCCTTAAGTATACGACCTGCAATGCTTTATTTTTTACAGGTAAGTCAATATATCCATAAGGGCTTTACCGGCTTTTTCCCTTATAACAACTTCTGCCCTGTAATCATATGGTGTGGGTTGAAGGTTGATGATAATCAAGCTGCTAACCATACCGGGCAGTGTTGATACAGGCTGAACCTGTAAACTGCTTCCTACAACCAGCAGGATATCACATTTTTCTCGTATTTCAGCCACTGCCTGGTAATAATCATCAGGCATGGAATCACCAAACAGCACAATATCAGGTCTTATCATTTCGCTGCATTTCTTGCATTGAGGAACCTCAATACCCTTTTCAAGCTGTGTAATGATTTCATCAAAGGGGTATTCAACATAGCACCCCACACAATAGCTTTTTCGCGTGTTCCCATGAACCTCCCATACCTTTCTTGATCCCGCTTTGTAATGCAGGTTATCAATGTTCTGAGTGATTATCCCACGTAATATCCCTTTGCTTTCCAATTCAACCAGTGCTTTATGACCATTATTTGGCTTCGCATTTCTAAAGCTCGCATACCTGGGAAAGGCTATTTTGTAAAAGCGCGCAGGGTTGTTGTATAGGACCTGAACTGTTGATTCTTTTATAGGGTCAATTTTTTCCCACAATCCTGTTTTAGGGCTTCTAAAATCCGGAATGCCGCTTTCTGTGCTAATTCCTGCTCCTGTCAAACAGTAGAGACCTTTTGCCCTTTTTATGATTTGAGCTGCTTTCTGGATTTTTTTATTATAATCCATGGAGCTATCCTCCTTTGACTGATTATTCCTTTCTTATACAGTTTAATTTTCTTTTTTGGAACTGTCAAGGTTATCTCCTGCTGCCGAACCTAAAGGCTGCTGCTCAATCTAAACCCACCCGAAAGCTTTTTATTGTTAAGAATTGACCGGATGTTTTAACAACAGCGAATGCAGTTCACAAATATCCGGAATTTCAATGGGCATGGAAAAGGGAAGAACCGGGCAATGAGGCAGTCAAGGCCGCCGCAAGACATCCCCAAGGGTTGCCTTGACTGCGAAGCTGGCCGGTGTAAAATTTTTTAAACCGGGTAAGGCTGTCTAACCAACCCACGTACTCTAGATAAAGCTTGTTAGATATACTAATTTAACCCTTAATCAACTGTTTTGGAAAAGAACCTTGATTTTGGTGTAGAAACACCTTTTAGAAGAAATTCGATCTATATATTGTGGGTGTGGTTTTATATTATCACAAGATATAGAGTGATTTTATTGAAAAATGGGCTTTTCACAGTAGAATCAACCTTATATTTTAAAATACTCCTTTATAGCTGTACATTAAAAAAGGTGGGGTTCTTGAAGCATCCCACCACATCAAAACTCATTTAGAATCATCTAAAGGTGTAACATATATCTCAGAAGCTATGTCTTTATCCACAGCCACCTGGGTATTATCAACTCTTAAAACATATGCAGGAAAACTGCGGATAAGCTGCAACTGAGTTCCTGGTAAAATTCCTATTGCCATAAGTTTTTTTATCTTTTCATTATGTTTTGTATTTAATGAAGCAACTATCCCTTTTTCACCATCCTCTAAAGCTATTAAAGGCAGGGTAACGGTGTTTCCCTTCCTCCATCTATTTCTCTTTCTCCTTTTTCTTCGAAAACCAAACATTCAATCTATCCCTCCAGGTTTTTAAGCTTTCAGAGAGGTCTATTTCCGGCGGCATTTCAAAACCACAGTTGGGGCATTTAACTTTCTCACAGGTTTTGCTCAAAGGACATCCTCTACAACCCTTTTTTGCATTTCTTTTGTTAAATGTATAACCGCAAAAGGAACATTGCATTTAAAAGCTCACTCCCAAAAGATTTAACAGGCTGTTCAACACAAAACCTGTAAAAAATGCGAAAGGGAAGATGAAAGCCATAATAGCCAGAGCTGTCTTGATTCCTCTTTCTTTTACCATCACAGAAGCCTGAGCAATACATGGTATAAACAGAGTTAATGTTACCGAAGCCACTAACACCTGATTACCCGACAGCAAACCGGCTTTGTGAAGGTCATAAAGGCCTGCCGCTCCATAGTCCCTGCGGAAAAAGCCGAACACAAAAGCTTTTGCTGCTTCATCGGGAAGACCTAAAAGATGCATGATCGGTGCCAGAACATTAATTATATTTTGAAACAATCCAGTGATATTACCGAACCAGATCACAACACTTGCAGCTATAAAAAACGGTACTACCTCAAAGAAATACCAGCGCATCCTTGTGTAGGTTTTTGTTAAAACATTTGTAACCTTAGGGAATCTTAAGGGTGGCAGTTCCATGTAAAAGCTAGGTTTATTCCCCGGCAATACTTTTGAAGCCAAATAACCCACCAATAAAAACACCAAAAAGATAAAAACTATCCATACCACCAGGGCTACCGGAATGTGTGACATCAATGCCATTATAACACCAAGCTGAGCCGAACAGGGAATAGCCAAAGCCAGCAGGAGAGTAGAAATGATCCTTTCTCTCCTTGTTTCTAGAGTTCTGCTAACAATAGTTGCCATTGTATCACATCCAAAACCTAGAGTAAGGGGTATAACTGCCCTCCCATTCAAACCGATGCCTTTAAAAACTTTATCTATTAATAATGCCAGCCTTGGTAAATAACCTGAATCTTCAATAACAGAAAACACCAGGAAAAAAGTCCCCACAATAGGAAGTATAATAGCAATGGCATATCGTATACCAAGGGTTATAACACCATAGTCTAGGGCTAAAAGTTCCTGCAGAGGTTTCCATGGAATAAAAGTTGTTACAATGCTATTTACGACGGGATTGATATATACATCGAAAACCTGCCCTTCAAGGTAATCCACAAGGGTACCTGCTCCAAAACCACCTACAAATTTATACAAACCATAGTAAAGCACTAACACAAAAATAGGAATTCCTGTGATGGGATTAATTGTAATTCTCTCCAGTATATCAGACACGGTCATGCTGCTTTTCTTCCTTGAATATGTTACAGCTTTACCAGCTATATCATCTGCTACCCTCTGTCTGTTCATTGCTATAACATAATTTAAAGGTTTATCAAAGGAGTTGCATGTCTTTTCTACAATTTCCGCTATAAGTTTGTACACTTTACCCTCTCTTTTTTTTACCATCTCCATGATTGATTCGTCACTCTGCAAGAGGAGAAGGGCTATGGACTTCTTTGAAATTTTATAATCATGGTTTAACAGCTTAACTATATTGGAAACAGCCTTTTCTATTTTAGGATCGTATTCTATTCTTTTTGAAATCACTATAGCCATCATCCCACCTTCTTATCGGCATCTATATTACGGCTGAAAATGTACTCCGCAATTTTTTCTTTTAACACGCCTATACCTTCTCCAAAGGCTGCAGAAGTCGCAACAACGGGAATACCCAGCTCCTCTTCGAGTATTTGAGTATCAATTTCCATACCCATTTTCCGCGCTTCATCCATTATGTTTACTACCAGAATAAGAGGAAGACCAGCTTCTATCAATTGCAGTGTTAAAGAAAGCATACGCTTCAAGTTTTTTGCATCAATCACATGCAATACCACATCTGGAATTTCACTTAATAAAATTTCCCTTGCCACTTTCTCTTCTTCAGTAATGGGAAGCAGGGAATACATTCCCGGTGTATCAATAACTTCTATGCTGCGACCAAAGATTTTACCTTTGCCTTCAGAGATTTCCACAGTTGTACCGGGATAATTAGACACAGTAACATAAGCTCCCGTAAGGATGTTGAACAGAACACTCTTGCCCACATTTGGTGAACCCACGAGAATTATCTTTTTCAGCTTGTTCTCTTTCCTTTTTCCCCTTGCCATTACTTCTTTATTGCTAAAATAGTTCTTGACTTTTTCAAGGATGGACTGGTTTTTACGGCAATTCATGACAAACCCCCTCTGGAAAACTAATTGAAAACAGTTTTCAGTTACAGTATATGAAAAACTTTCTCATTTATCAATCTTATCCAGCCATCTTATAAACACATTATTCTTAAAAACATCTAATATGCTCAATGATCCTCAACTTTTTGCAGATTCCTTTAAAATTCTGTTTTTGATGGGAATAGCAATGAATAAGTAAGAAAAGTGCTAAATTCAAGTCCGGAAGGGGAGTATAGCGTCTATCCCAAAAGAAGGCATACCTGCAGGAAGGGTATCGGTTACAGAGAGGAAGATGAGAATTCCCTCTAAAAAAGATATACTACTTATTACGGGGAGATAGAATGGTTAAAGCTGCCTCTGCCTCAATTTATCAACATCCTGGCACTCAAAATCAAATAAAGTGCCGCCGCCTGGTCAAAACCTATTGAAAAGCTTTAAGGTTTACCAATGTTTTCCCTTTTGTGAGATCTTTTTATGGAGTTTATAGGGAATAAGCCATCCCCTATAACACAGACAGCAAAAAACGGTTAAAAACGCCTTACCTAATGGTATACCGAAATGATTCTTTTGATTAATCAATATAAATTGATACCCTCATTAAGATTTAACAAGTTTAAAACAGTTTCTTGGGTGTAGTCTTTAATAACAAATATTATGATTTATGGTTTTTCTCCACACCGGCCAACTCCGGCAGTTAAGACAACCCTTAAGGACGCTTTACGGCGGCCTTAACTGCCTCATTACCCGGTGTGGATACAAGCTAACCGGGCAAAGGAATTCACGTATATCGGGAGAAAGTAATAATGATTCTACTATTGACCGGCTTGGGTTTGCATAACATTTAACTCAACTAAAATGGAGAAGAACCAGATTTATACAACATCCTTTTATCTTCTATCCGCTTGGTAAGCTTTATTTCATCAAAATGCTCCAGCAATGGTAGGGCAAACTTCCTGCTGGTTCTCAGCAGGTCTCTAAACTCAGCCAATGTTATTGTTTTATTGTATTTCAAATAACTGATTAACACTTTTTTTCCTTTTTCATAGCACCTCTTATGGAAAACAACATCTTCCGTAATCTTGACCAGTTCTCCCAGCTGAATCAGGGCTTTAAACACTTTTGCCCCCTGTTTTCCATCAATATTATTGTTATTTAAAACATCCTCCACCTTTGGAGGCTTGAAACCCCCTTCTAGAAACTCCTTTTTTATGATTTGTTTTATGCGTTTTTGTTCCTCATTGAATACTATACGAAAATCCTGTAAAGAAACAATATGACCATCTACTTTTATCTCCTTGTTTTCTACCAGTTTTGAAACAAAGTAATCAAACACATAGAAAGGCAGTCCCAATCTTTCCCTTAATTCCTCCTGAACCATACCCCTTTCCAGGGGATTTTTTCCGTGATACTCTCTTAAAATATTTAACATCGAATCAACCACTTGCTTATAATACTCCTTATGAACTACAATTTCCCTCTGGGCAAGGGGTATTTCTATAACCTTTCCTTCCTCTTTTAAAAGCTCGATGTTTTGTCGGCATTTTGCTGTCATACCAAATCCCTCAATTACTTTTGATGTGTCAGGGAAATTTCTGCTTTTAAGTTTAATAACGTGTTCAAGCACATCTTTTAAGGGACACGTGGCTCTTATTTGCAAATCTTCAATTACCTTCTTGTTGCTAAGAGGTTTCTTCCCATCTGGATTAGGGTTCAGCACTTCCCCTCCCCCAATAGTTGTCACAGGAGAATACGAACGGGCTACATATTTATCTTTATAAAGGACAGCTACTGGTTCTTCCAGGAGAAGCTGAACCAGGCCCTCTCTGCCGGGTTTAATTGATTTGGAATCCAGAAGTCTAACTCTGCCCAAAACTTCCTTGGCCCCTATGGAAATCCTAATAGGGTCCATGTGTTTTATTGGGTTTTTGGCTTCTTTTAAAAGCTTCAATCTAGCATCGACTATTTTCGCAGGCTTCAGGTATCCGGGTTTTGAAAGCACATCTCCGCGGAATATCTCTTCTGTTTTCACTCCTGTAAGATTAACGGCTGTTCTCTGGCCCGCTTCAGCTACCATCACATCTTTTCCATGCACCTGGATGTTTCTAATTCTAGCAGTTAAGCCTCGGGGGAGTATTTCACAAAGGTCATCTTTTCGAATTCGACCTACGAGAAGGGTTCCAGTTACTATAGTCCCAAAACCTGTAAGAGTAAAAACCCTATCAATGGGTAAATAAAAGGGTGAAGTTGTATCTTTGGGTTGCACTTCTTGTGTCAGTTCATCAATGGTTTTTACAAGTTCATCTAAACCCTGACGGGTTATTGATGAAACAGGTATAATAGGAGCGTTTTCCAGGAATGTTCCCTTAACGTATTCCTTTATATCCTCAATAACCAGCTCCATCCATTCTTGATCAACCAGATCAGTTTTTGTAACAGCGATTATCCCCTTCTTGATTTCCAGAAAAGATAGGATATTCAGATGTTCTATGGTTTGGGGCATAACTCCCTCATCAGCTGCTATCACCATGATAACAATGTCTATACCGCCCGCTCCAGCTATCATTTTTTTGACAAACTTTTCATGACCCGGCACATCAACAATTCCTGCTCTTCTACCACTTGGAAGGTCAAAATAAGCAAACCCCAGGTCTATAGAAATCCCCCTCAACTTTTCTTCTTTCAGCCTATCTGTATCAATGTTAGTTAAAGCTTTGATTAACGAAGTTTTTCCATGGTCTATATGGCCTGCTGTACCTATGATAACATGGTTCAACCTTAATCCCCTCCTAAAATCTTACCCAGGCTGTCTGCAATGGTCTTCAGATCATCATCAAACAGTGTCCTGACATCAAAAACAATCACATCATCTTTTATCCTCGCAATTACAGGGGGGTCATTCTGTCGCAGCCTTTTCTCCACCTCCTCGCTTGAAACCCTTTCCGGTTTTATAGCAACGGTTTTGGTGGGGAGTTTATCGGTAGGGAAAGCCCCTCCACCTACCATTGAGAAATCGTCTACAACCATCATTTTCGCATCGGTTTCACTCACTTCCTTCTTTATTAAAGCCAACAGCCTGTTTGCTCTCGCTGTTAGTTTCTCAACGGGCATAGTTATCATATTTATTACAGGCAGGTGTTCCACACACTGGATGTCTTCCAGATAAAGCTTCAGGGTCATCTCCAACGCTGCGAGGGTCATTTTATCTACCCTTAAGGCTCTTGTCAGAGGATGGTGCTTAATCCTTTCAACATATTCTCTTTTCCCCACAATTATACCTCCCTGGGGGCCTCCCAGCAATTTATCGCCGCTAAAAGTAACTATATCAATTCCCGTCTCAACAGTTTCTGTAACGGTAGGTTCATAAGACAAACCATAGGCAGTAAAATCTATAAAGGTTCCACTGCCCAGGTCTTCAATGGATATTAAGTCGTATTGTTGTGCCAACCGGACCAGTTCTGCCCCCTTTACCTGGTGGGAAAAACCGCAAATCCTATAATTGCTTGTATGAACTTTCAACAAAGCTACCGTGTTTTCAGTGATGGCTTTTCTGTAATCTTCCAAATATGTTTTGTTTGTCGTCCCCACCTCTATCAATTTTGCACCGCTCTGGGCTATAATTTCTGGAATCCTGAATGAACCTCCTATTTCTACCAGTTCACCCCTTGACACAATGACTTCTTTGTTTTTAGCCAGGGCCGATAGAACCAGCAAAACCGCTCCGGCGTTATTGTTTACCACAAAGGCTGCTTCAGCCCCCGTTAACCTGCACAGCATTGATTCTACATGGGAATATCTGCTTCCCCGGGTGCCCCGTTCTACATTATATTCAAGGGTTGAATAACGCCCCGCAACTTCCCATAAATGTTCTTTTATTTTAGAGGAGAGCGGAGCCCTTCCCAGGTTTGTGTGAACAACCGTTCCTGTAGCATTAACAACCCTTCGCAGGCTGGGTTCCAGCAGTCTTCTTGCTTTTTCCACTGCTCCCCTTAACACAATTTCCCGGGAAATTTCTATTTTGCAAAGTTTATCTTCACTGGAATTTAAGATTTGTTTTCGTAAGTTATCAACCTCATCCCTAATACACTCTATCAACAAATCTTTAGGATATTTGTCCTTGTATCTATCAAATTCAGAGGAATTTATTATTTTATCTATGGCGGGAATTTTTCTTAGAAATTCTTTTTTTTCCATGGAAAAAACGCCTCCTGTTCATACAACAGTTATGGTTGATTCCCCCTGTTTAACTACCCTGCCAATAACATGGGATTCGACCTTGGTTTTTTTTAATTCTAAAAGCAGACTGTCAAGCTTTTCCTCGGCTACAGCAATCAAAAGCCCTCCTGATGTCTGAGGATCGAATACGACGTCTATCAGGCTTTCGGGAATTTTGGTGCTGAAATCTACCCGTTTTTCCACAAAGTTTCTATTCCTGTAGCAGCCGGCCGGGATCAGGCCCATCTCAGCAAATTTCAATGTTCCGGGTAGTACAGGAATTGATTTGCTGTCGATGACACACGTAACTTTACTGGAATAAGCCATTTCGTACACGTGGCCCATCAAACCAAACCCCGTTATATCGGTGCATGCATTAACCCCCACTTTTTTCATGGCTTCTGATGCATTCTTGTTTAATTCTGCCATAGAGTTCATAAAACCATCAATAATATTTTTATCCTTAACCATCTCAGCTTTCACGGCAGTAGCAATGATCCCTGTTCCTAGAGGCTTTGTTAAAACTAAAACATCACCCGGTCTGGCCGTTGAATTCCTGATTATGTTTCGGGGATTTACTTGCCCTACAACTGAAAGGCCGTATTTGGGTTCTTTATCCTCTACGGTGTGGCCCCCTGCCATAACTACCCCTGCTTCCTCCAGCTTCTCAAATCCTCCTCTCAGTATTTCCTTTAACACATCCAGAGGCAAATCCACGGGGAAGCACACAATGTTCAGGGCTGTCAAAGGGGTCCCCCCCATTGCATACACATCACTTAAAGCATTGGCCGCCGCGATTTGGCCAAACATATAGGGATTATCTACAATGGGTGTAAAAAAATCAACTGTGTGGATGTACGCCACTTCTTCACTGATTTTATAAACAGCTGCATCATCAGCAGTTTCAATGCCTACTAGTAAGTTCCTATCCGCGGTTTTTGGTAACTGCTGCAGCACCTGCAGCAGGGATTCAGGTCCTATTTTAGCAGCTCACCCGGAACTGCATGTTAATTGGGTTAACCTTATTTCTTCTCGAGACACTGTTATCACCTCTTTCCCCTTTTTGTACATACCGCAATCAAAAGCTTTATCCCAAAGAAACATGCTACCAAAATCCTTAACACACTAACCTGGTGGTTTTGGTTACCCAAGGGTTTTTTGCCCAAGGGAACGTATTGTATCTCGAAAAATTATACAGGGGCATCAATTGTATTTAATAAAATTGGTTCTTCTCCATTTTAGTTGAGTTAAATGTCATGCAAATCCAATCCGGTCAATAGTTAAATCATTATAGCTTTCTCCTGG
>ENA-OSAE01000266-OSAE01000266.1-marine-sediment-metagenome-genome-assembly--contig:-NODE-266-length-29427-cov-41.976815_pt1 | contig 29427 bp, 23 predicted proteins | sample MGYA00237870_ERZ529317 | MGnify/ENA primary metagenome ERZ529317 (study PRJEB26369, sample SAMN03142812) | marine sediment metagenome | biome: marine; feature: borehole; material: sediment... | reverse complement strand
TCCTTGAGGGCCCGGATGAGGTGGGGGATGGCCTCGGGGGATTTGATCTCCCCCAATGCCTCCGCCGCGGCCCAGCGCACACCCTCATCCTCGTCCTTGAGGGCCCGGATGAGGTGGGGGATGGCCTCGGGGGATTTGATCTCCCCCAGGGTTTCCGCTGCAACGGCCCACACACCCGGTTCCCGGTGGTTCAGCGCCCTGTGTATCAGCTGGCCAGCTATATCGGCCGGTCTTTCACCGGCTTCGCCCCAGAGGCGGAGGGCCAACAGGAGATCGCGACCGAGGTACTTTTCATACAGGCTTTTCGCCCTCTCGACCCGGCGGATGAGATCGACGGCGTCCTCGGCCCCAAGCATTCCCGCCAACAGCAAGAGCGGCTCGCGCCACTCCGGGATGTGAAGGCGGGGCCTGAGGAACTTCCAGGCCCCCGGACTGTTCTCTTCCCAAGCGCGTTTGAGTCGCCGGGCCACGAAGTACTCTCGGATGGTGAGGTGGGAGAAGGCCCATCGTCGCCGCTCGATCTGTACGATGAGGCCCAACTTCTCCCGGAGGAGCTCCTGGTCTTCCTCGGTGAGGTCTACCTCCCGGCCGTGGTGCATCTCCCAGGCGACTTCCTCCAGCCGTTCCAGCGCGTATCCTTTCTTTTCCCTCGGCGCTCCCCGTCGCACCGCCCGCTCCCAGAGTTCGTCTATCCACCGCTCGTAGATCTCGGCGCGGTTGCGGGCCACCCGCTCGGTGCCCGCGTAGACCTCGGCCATCAGGCGCAGGAGCAGGGGGTTATCTAGCACCCGGCGCAAGGGTGGGTGCCGCTCCATCTCGGCAAGGAGCGCTTCGGCCCGGGCTTCGGCCTCGTCCTTCCATCCCGGCCTCAAGGCGGCGAGCCAGTTTCTGACATACGAAAGGGCTTCTTTAGGATCTTGGAAAGGCTTGAGGACGAACTCCCTGAATCCCCCGCCCAAGGGGGCGTATCCCACCAGGCGGGAGGCCACCAGGATCCGGCACTTCCTGCCGCTGGGGGAGCGGGCGAAGTCCGCGATCTCCTCCCGTACCCCGGGGCGTTCCCCTTCGGGGACCTCGTCCAGGCCGTCGAGGAGGAGCAGGAGCCTCCCCTCCTCCCTCAACTTCCGCACCAGCTCCAACGCCTCGCCCTCGTCCCGCAGGCACTGGGCCACTTCCTTCGCCGAGGCCTCCTCCAGTGCGGGGCCGGGGCCGGAAAGGAGCCCGGAGTAACGCTTGAGGTCCAACAGGATGGGGACACGGTCCTCCTCTAATCCCAAACGCTCCCTCGCCCAGCCCCCCTGGGCGAAACACAGGCCCACGAACTGCAGGGTGGTGCTCTTCCCCGCCCCGGGCTCGCCCAAGAGGACCATGTGCTCGGCTCCCTTCAGGGCTTCCCGGAGGAGCAGCCGTGCGGGGATATCCCTGCCGCCGGGGAAATCCGGCATCCCGGCGTGCTCCAGGCGTTCGCGGAGACGGGGAAGTTCCGGGTGTTTCTGCAGCGGCGTATGGGCTGAACGCTCGGTGGCCTCGAGCATCACGAACACGTCGGTGAGGGGGATCTCCGCGTCCCCGGCCCTGAGGACGCACCACTTCTCCGCCACCGCGTTCAGGTACTGCCGCTCCCTCTCCTCCAGATCCGCTTCCATGGTCTCGCCTCTCTCCAAGATCTATGATAATCCAACAAACATCCGCAAGAAAAACCTGTATCCCCATCACGGGCCACTTGGGCATTAGCTCTTGACAGGGCTCCCATGCAGCCGTACATATTGGCTAAATTTGCCGGTGGGCCATCCCGGCCGTGGCCAAGGAGTTGAAGTGTCCTACGTATTAAGGTGCATCGCCTGTGGCGCCGAGTATCCCCCAGGGGAGATCCGCGCAAGCTGCGACTGCGGCGGCCTCCTGGACGTCCGGCACGACCTCTCCTCCCTCCCGGTGTCGCGGGAGCTGTTCGACGAGCGCCTGAACCGCTGGGACCCTGAAAACCCCATCTACCGCAGCGGGGTATGGCGGTTCCGGGAGCTGGTGCTCCCGGTAGAGGAGTCCAAAATCGTCTCCCGCCCCGAAGGGAACACTCATCTCTACCGAAGCGAACGTCTCTCCAGGTGGGCCGGGCTGGAGGAGCTTTACCTCAAGCACGAGGGGGAAAACCCCACCGGCTCCTTCAAGGACCGGGGGATGACCGTAGGGGTGACCCAGGCGAGGCTACTTGGGTGTCGGGCCGTGGCCTGCGCCTCCACCGGGAACACTTCGGCCTCCATGGCCGCCTATGCCGCCCTGGCCGGCCTTTCGGCCATCGTGTTCATCCCCCAGGGGAAGATCGCCCTGGGGAAGCTCGCCCAGGCCCTCGCCTACGGGGCCAAAACCCTGGAGGTGGAAGGGGACTTCGACGCCGCCATGGGGCTCGTGCGCAAACTTTGCGAGAAGCTCGGGATCTACCTCCTCAACTCCCTGAACCCCTTCCGCATCGAGGGCCAGAAGACGATCGTGTTCGAGCTGATCCAGCAGCTTGGCTGGGAGGCGCCGGATTGGATCGTGCTTCCGGCCGGGAACCTGGGGAACACGAGCGCCTTCGGCAAGGCGCTGGGGGAGCTCATTGACTTGGGGCTCATCGAGCGGTTGCCGCGCCTGGCTGCGGTGCAAGCGAGGGGCGCAAACCCCTTCTACCGCAGCTTCCGGGAAGGCTTCCGCCGCCGGGAGCGGGTGAAGGCGCAAACCATTGCCACCGCGATCCGGATCGGGGATCCGGTGAGCTATCCCCGGGCGGTGCGGGCGCTGCGGCTGACCCGCGGCTTGGTGGTGGAGGTCACGGACCAGGAGATCATGGACGCCAAGGCTCAGGTGGACGCGGCCGGGATCGGCTGTGAGCCAGCCTCGGCTGCCGCGGTGGCCGGAACGAGGAGGCTCGTCCAGGAGGGCACGATCAAGCAGGGGGAGCGGGTGGTGGCGATCCTCACCGGGAACCTCCTCAAGGACCCCCAGGCCACCATCGCCTACCACCTGGGGGAGCTCCCGGGGATCGAGCCCGCCTACGCCAACCGCCCCCTGGCGATCGAGCCCACCCTGGAGGCGGTGAAGGAGGTGTTGTAGATGGTGGTGATGAAGTTCGGCGGGACCTCGGTCGGGGACGGCGAGCGGATCCTCAGGGCCGCACGGATCGTCGCTAGGGAGGCCACGACCGGGGGAACGCCGGTGGTGGTCGTCTCGGCCATGGAGGGGGTGACCGACGCCCTCATCCGGGCCGCCCGGGCCGCCGCCCACCACAAGAGCGACCTCCTCCACCGCACCATCGCCGAGCTCTACTCCCGTCACGAGGAGGCGGCCCAGAAGGTGGCCGCCCCCGGGGAGCGGGGAACGCTCCTTGCGGAGGTGCGGGCCCTGGTGCGGGAGTTCGAGAACCTGTGCTCCGCCATCCAGGTGCTGGGGGAGCTCACCCCCAGGGGCCTGGACGCGGTGGCCTCGCTGGGAGAACGGCTTTCGGTGCGGCTCCTGGCTGCGGCGGTGCGGCGGGAGGGGGCTCCAGCCCGCGCCGTCGAGGCCACCGAGCTCATCGTCACAAACGACCGGCACGGGGCAGCCTCGCCGCTTTGGGAGCCCACCCGCAAGCGGACGCGCACCGCCCTCCTCCCCTTGCTCGAGGAAGGGGTGACCCCGGTGGTCACCGGCTTCATCGGCGCCACCGAAGAGGGGGCGATCACGACCCTGGGCCGAGGGGGGAGCGATTTTTCGGCCGCGATCCTGGGCCATTGTCTCGACGTGGAGGAAGTCTGGATCTGGACCGACGTGGACGGGGTGATGACCGCCGATCCCCAGATCGTCCCCGAGGCCCGCACCCTTCCCGAGCTCTCCTACGCCGAGGCCGCAGAGCTCTCCTACTTCGGGGCCAAGGTGATTCACCCCAAGACCATCCTCCCGGCGGTGGAGCGAAAAATCCCCATCCGCATCAAGAACACTTTCAACCCGGACGGGCCCTCCACCCTGATCGTGGAGGAGCCTCAAGATAACAAAACGTTGGTGAAGGCCATCACCTCCATCAAGGGCCTGAGCCTCCTCACCGTGGAGGGTCGGGGGATGCTGGGAGTGCCGGGGATCGCCGCCAAGCTGTTCTCCGCCGTGGCCGAGGAGGGGATAAGCGTGCTCATGATCTCCCAGTCCTCCTCGGAGCAGAGCATCTGCTTTGTGATCCGGGAGGAGGAGACCGAAGGGGCCCTGCGGGCGCTGAGGGAGGCCTTTGCCCCCGAGCTTGCCGGCAGGAACGTGGACCGCATCTGGGCCGAGCGGGGGGTGGCCATCGTGGCCGCAGTGGGCAAGGGGATGAAGGAGGTCCCGGGGATCGCCGCCAAGCTGTTTGGGGCCCTGGGCCAGGAAGGGATCAACGTCATCTCCATCGCCCAGGGGTCCTCCGAGTACAACGTATCCCTGGTGGTCAAGGAAGACGAGGTGGACCAGGCGGTGCGTGCCATCCACCGGGAGTTCGCCCTCGGGGGCTGAGGATGGCGATCCCCATCGTCGTCTTGGGCTGCGGCACGGTGGGCAGGGCCCTCGCTAGCGAGGCCCTGTCCTTGGGAGATGAGGTCCGTGTCCTCGCCGTCCTGGATAGCTCCGGGGGCGTGGTGGACCCTTCCGGGATCCCGGCGGGCCGGCTGCGGGAGATCCTTTCCTTTAAGGAAAAGGGGGAAGGGCTCGGTGCGACGGGCTTGGCGGGGGAGGAAGCCCGGGAGGCGGTGCACTGCCTCCTTTCCGAGGAGCGCGGGGTGATGGTGGATGCCACCGCTTCGGAGGGGACAGTGGGGATACTCCTCGCCGCCCTGGATCAAGGCTGGGGCGTGGCCCTCGCCAACAAGCGGCCGCTCGTCGGTCCCTGGGAGGACTACCGGCGGCTCACGACCTCTGGGAGGCTCCGGTACGAGGCGACAGTGGGGGCAGGCCTACCCGTGATCTCGTCCCTGAACTCGCTCCTCGCCACCGGGGACGAGGTGTACCGGATCCGGGGGATCCTGAGCGGCACCCTGGGCTTCCTCCTCCATCAGGTCGAGGTGGGGGTCCCCTTCTCCCAGGCGGTGCGGGCCGCCATGGCCCGGGGCTACACCGAACCTCACCCAGCCGAGGACCTCTCCGGAGAGGACGTGGCCCGTAAGGCGCTCATCCTCGCCCGCACGCTCGGGCTCCCCCTGGAGCTCCGGGATGTGGCCGTGGAGCCCCTGTGTCCTCCCAAGCTGGGGGAGCTACCGGTGGAGGAGTTCCTGAGAGAGCTCCTTCCCTTGGACGTGAAGATGCAGAGGCGCCTCGAGCAGGCCGGCAGGAAGGGAAAGGTCCTCCGGTATCTCGCCGAGGTCTCGCCGGAAGGGGCTCGGGTGGGCCTGGTGGAGGTGGAGTGGGAAAGCCCCTTGTCCCGGGCGAGGGGGCCGGAGAACCTGATCGTCTTCGAGACCCGTCGCTTCCGGGAGCACCCCCTCGTTATCAGCGGCCCCGGGGCCGGGCCGGCGAGCACTGCCGCCGGGCTTCTCGCCGACATCGTGCGGTTGGGGAAGGAGCTCTAGGAGGTAGCGATGGAAAAGATCCCCGTGGGGATACTCGGCGCCACCGGCATGGTGGGGCAGTGGTTCGTGAGACTCCTCGCCGACCACCCCTGGTTTGAGATCACGGCCTTGGCGGCCTCGGCCCGCTCGGCCGGGAAGACGTATGCTGAGGCCACCACCTGGGTCATCCCCGGGGAGCCGCCGGAGGCGGTGCGGGAGATGACCGTTGAGCGGTGCGAGCCCCCTCTTCCTTGCCGGCTCGTGTTCTCCGCCCTGCCTGGGGCTGAGGCCGGCCCCATCGAGGAGGAATTCGCCGCCGCCGGCTACGTCGTCTCCTCCAACGCCAGGAGTCACCGCTACGACCCGGATGTGCCGCTCCTCATCCCGGAGGTGAACCCTGACCACCTCGGGCTCATCCAGGTCCAGAGAAGGCGGCGCCGCTGGCCGGGCTTCATCGTGACCTGCGCCAACTGCTCCACGGCCCAGCTGGTTTTGGCCCTGGAGCCCCTACGGCGGGCCTTCGGCCTCAAGGCGATCAGCGTGGTCACCATGCAGGCCCTCTCCGGGGCGGGCTACCCGGGGGTGCCCGGGCTCTCCATCCTGGACAACGTGATCCCCTACATCCCCGGGGAGGAGGAGAAGGTGGAGCGGGAGCCCAACAAGATCTGGGGGGTGCTGAGGGGAGATGATATCGCGGAGGCGAAGCTGGCGATCAGCGCCCACTGTCACCGGGTGGCCACCCGGGATGGGCATCTGGAGGCCGTCTCGGTGGCGCTTGAGCGGGAGGCTACCCGGGAGGAGCTCATAGGGGTCCTGGAAGACTTCCGGTCCCTTCCCCAAAAGCTCGGGCTTCCCAGCGCCCCGGCCCGGCCGATCGTGGTGCGGAAAGAGCCCGATCGTCCCCAGCCGCGGCTCGACCGGGAAGAGGGCGGGGGGATGAGTGTGGTGGTGGGTCGGGTGCGGGAGTGCCCGGTGCTCGACTGGAAGCTGGAGATCCTGGGGCACAACACGGTGCGCGGGGCCGCTGGCGGCGCCATCCTCAACGCCGAACTCCTCCTCGCCCAAGGCTTTTTGAGCTGAGGACATGCCCTACCAGCGAACTGCGCTCAGCGAGCTTCTCGGGGATTTCGTCGTTTATCGGGGTCTCACCCCGCAAGACGCGCGGCTCCCAGGCCTCGCGGAGCTCCGGGCCGAGCTCGGCCTCCCGGAGGGCCACCTCCCGCGGAAGGCCCAGGCAGACTATGCCCGGGTGGTCCTCCGCACCCTCCAGGCAGCCCAGGCCTTGCGCACCCGGGCCTCCCTCGCCCACCTCCTCTACATCGGCGATACCAAAAGGAACGATGCCCTCACCATCGCGGGCCTGGGAGATCACCTGCCCATCCGGGGGTTCATCGCCGCCGAGGCCGCGGATGAACCGAAAAAGGTGGAGATCCGGGGCGGGGTGATGTACGCCAACCGCTGGGGGGCGCTGGCGGATTTTCTGGACTGGTTGACCCAGCAGCGTTATCCCCTGGACGAGGGGACCGCGCTACTTTTAGACCTGGACAAGACCGCCTTCGGTGCACGGGGGAGGAACTCCCGGGTCATCGACTCCGCCCGGGTGGCGGCGGTACGTCGCACCGTGGAGGAGGCCCTGGGGGGAGCCTTCGATGAGCAGGCCTTCCGGACGGCGTTCGACGAACTCAACCAGCAAAAATACCACGGCTTCACCGCCGACAACCAGGACTACCTCGCCTACATCTGCCTCATGGTCGTCGGGGGCGTGTACCAACTTCCTGAGCTCCTTTCCGACCTCGCGGCGGGGCACCTCCGCACCTTCGCCGATTTCATCGCCATTTGCGCGAGGAAGTCGATCCCGAAGAGGCTCGTCCCGATCCACCAGGAGGTCTTCGCCGGTTTCAGGCAGGGCGACCCCACCCCGTTCAAAAGCTTTCGCCGGCGGGAGTATGAGGAGACGGTGAACAGGATGGACTGGCTGCCCGACGATGTGGGGGAGGAAAGGATCCTCGCCGAGGAGATCGTCCTCACCCGGGAAGTGATGGAGCTCTGCCGCCACCTCCTGAGGAGGGGGGTGCTCATCTTCGGCCTCACCGACAAGCCGGATGAGGCCTCGCTTCCCCCGCCTGAGCTTCGGGCCCGGGGCCATCCCCCCCTCCACCGGGCCCGGATGAAGCTCCTCGGCACCCCACTCGGCCTTTAGGCAAGCCCAGTGCCCCCTTGCGGGCCCTTGGATGCTGACCGTTGAGGAGCGGTCTCGTCCACGAGCCGAATCCGGCTGGCACAGGTTTCCCCTGTATCCTCCGCGCCCTGGAAACCGTGGTTCCCGGAACCCCTCCTCAGGGGGTGGGTGTAATTCCGGATGAGGTGGTGGATATGCGGACGATCTTAGGTCTCCTTTCCCTCCTTGCGGGCGTGTTCGCGTTGGCCGATGAGGCGTGGGTGGTGGTGACCTTGGACCGGATCGAGTTCGATGGGAACCTGGTCGAGTGGCCCCGGTTCAAGGGGAACCCCATCGGCTTCATCTCGGTGGTGGGCTCGGGGAACGTCTGCCAGAAGTTGGTCTGGCCTTGGGTCGGCTGGTATACCATCGCGGATGAAGGAATTGAACTGGCGCAAGAGACCGAGGGAATCCCCATCTTTGCCCTCCCCGCAGCTGAAATGGGCCCTCTCCTGGGGATCGCGATCCAGTTCCTCGGGAACTACAAGTACGACTGGGACCATAGCTTCGCCCCCGAGGCCCTAGCCACCCTCGAGGAGGCACTGCGGGCAAGGCTCACCCTCCCCGTTCCCCCGGGCCTCCCGGGCACGCCCGAAGGGGAGTCCGGGGAAGGCCGGGTCGAGGTCAGGGAGGCGCCCTACCTCGACTTCACCCCGCATTTCCAGGTCGTCTCCCCCGAGGCCTGGGCCTCTGGGACCGCCACCTACACCGTCGAAGTCTCCGAGAGGTACTTCCTCCAGGGGGAGACGCCGGCGCAGGTGGTGTTCCAATACTCCATCCGACGCGTCTCCCTCCCCGAGGGGCTCCGGGCAAGGGTCAGCCTCGCAGGGATAAAGACCGTGGAGAGCGGGGACAGCTTCAACGGCGAGGTTTTCATTCAGACCCGGGCCCTCTCCGGGTTCGCGGCCAACGGGGCTCCCCTTCAGCGCACGGCCCGCATCCCCGCAAGCGGCCACTACTCCATGGGGGATGGGGAGGAGAAGGTCCTATCCGTAGTCCTCTTCGAGGGGGAGGTGCGGCCGTTCCTCTACGTCGAAGTTATGGTGTGGGATGAGGACAGCCCTTCCCTCCACGACCAACACGATCTCCTCGGGGGCTTATTCGGGCTCTGGCTCCCCTGGCGCCTTTCCAACCTTCTGGGGGGAGAGAAGCGGTTGGTATTCCCCAAGTCCACCCCGGATGGAGAAGTCCAGATCTACCTGCGGGTGGAGCTTCTGAGCTAAGGGGTCCCCATGTATCTTCCAGGAATTCCTCCATGGCGGCCATTGCCCTGCGGGCCGCCGGGGTAGCGGGACAGTTTATGAACCCGTGGCCCGCCCCGGGGATGAGAGGAAGCCTCGGCCCCGGCCATCCACACCGACTCCTGGTAGGGGACGGCCCGGGCGTCGCGGCCGTGGACGAGGAGGAACGGAGGGTAGTCGGGGCTGGCCCAGACGATGGGGGAGGCTCCCAAGAAGCTCTCCACCACTGCCTCCTCAGAGGCCACCCCCAGCAAGACCTTTCGCCGTTCGGACCCTACTTGAAAAAGTGCGGCTTCTCTCGGATCCGAGGAGGTGATAAGTTGAGATCATAGCCCCGGGTTGTCACGGGTGGTACGGAAGGACTAAAATCCACCCGTTGTCCAGAAGGAGGCTTGGGACTGAGCGTATGGAGATCGAACGAAAAGTGCTAATAGCGGGGCCCCCAGGGGGCTGGCGGGATACCCTGAGCGAGGGGCTGACAGAACAGGGCTGGGAGGTGATCCGGATCTTGGCACCCAAGCCTCCCTTTCCCCCGGCGACGGTGGCGGTGGTGGACCTGGAGTGGGAGGCGGGACCGGAATTGGCCCGGGCCCTCTCCCGCAGTCACCCCCTGCTTCCCCTGCTCGGGGTGGGGCGCGAGGCCCCCCAGGACATCTCTCACCTGGCTACGGTTGATCCCGAGCTCATCTCCCCTCAGCTTTCTCCGCCGCTTTTGGAGCTGGCCAGCGCCGTCGGTGCCCTGCGGGCGAGGCTGGCCGAGCTGGAGGATCAGACACGCCTGTTTACCGCCTCGCCGTGGTTTGGCATCTACGTGTTGGATCAAGACCTGAACGTCCTTTACGCGAGCCCTTACGTGGGCGAGCACCTCAAGCGCGATCCGAACGAGTTCCTGGGCCGGTCGGTGTTGGAGCTAATACACCCCCAGCATCGGGAGCAAGTGCGGCGGGTACTGTTGGACAAGCTGGCCGGCAAGGAGTACCCCCCCTATGCCATCCGGCTCCTGCGGGGGGATGGGACCCCGTTGTGGGTGGAGGTGTATTCCCGGCGGGCCGAGGCCGAGGGCAGACCGGTCATCGTGGGCCTGGTGAAGGAGGTGGAGGCGGAACGGCGGCGGGCCGCCCTGCAGGGGATCCTGCTAGGGTTGGTGCGGAGGGTCCTCTTGGCCGATAGCCCCCGCAAGATCATCCAAGAGGTCGCCAATGCCATCACCACCTACTGCGGCTTCCGCCGGGCGGTCATCTCCCTCTATGACCTGCGGTGGCCGGACCCCTTGGAAGCCCCGGTGTACCAGGTGGTCACCTCGGGGCTGACCCGGGAGGAAGAAGAGGCCCTGCTATCCAAGCCCGGGTTGAAACCGGAGCAGCGGCGGGTGTATTTCTCGGACCAGTTCAGGCTGGGTCCGGAGGCCTATTACATCCCGCTGAGCAAAAACCCGTTTGAGCTGGATGGGGTGGGCCTCCCAGGCACGGTGGAGCTCGATGGCTGGAGCCCCATGGACCTGCTGTTCATCCCCTTGCAGGTGGGAGGGCGCCTGATCGGCCACATCTCGGTGGACGACCCGGTGGACCCGGCCGCCCCCACTCCGGAGCTGCTGGAGCCGGTGACCCAGCTGGCAGCGGTGGCGGCACTGGCGGTGGAACGGGCCTACGAGCGGGATCTCCGGGAGCGGCACGAGAGACACTTGGCGGCGGTGCAGGCCATGGCCCCCAGATTAGCCGGAGCCACCACCGAACCAGCGGTCATCCGGCGGGCAGTGGAGTTGATGGCCAAGGAGCTCGGCTACGCCCTGAGCGCCGGCGGCAAGCTCACCTCGGAGGCCTTGGATCCGTTTTGGTACGCGCAGAACCCCGGGGGGAAGCTGGTGCAAACCCGGGAGCCCCTGGCCCACCACCCCTACCTGGACCCCAGTCGGCTGGAGGGAGAGGTCATCCCCGACGCCCGGGAGATGAATTGCCCGCTGCGAGAAAGACTCGGGCTGAATTCGATGCTGGTGGTGCCCGTGCGGCTAGATGAGGAATTGGTGGGCGTTTTGATGGCCGGGGAGCAGGACTGCCACGCCCTTTCAGAGCTCGACTTGGACACCTTGCTCTCGGTGGCCTCGCTGTGTGCCACAGTGATCCAAGGCATCCGCGTCCGAGCGAGGCTAACCGGTTTGTATGATCTGTCCCACTCCTTCTCCCAAGCCCGGGACCGCGACGAACTCATCAAGTTGGCCCTGGAGGCGCTGAAAGACGCATTTTCCTTCGACCACTCCTCTTTCTTCTCCTTCCGCGATGGGGACCTGGTGTTGGAGGCCCTGGAACCGGCGGAGGGGATGGGCCTCATCCCCGACCTCCGGCCCGGCTGGCGGCCTCCCCCCGGGCGGGGGGTGGTGAGGTGGGTGGCCCAGCACCGGGCGCCCGCGTTGCTGGCAGACGCCCCTTCCGACCCTCGCTACGTGCCGGGCAGCCCGGAGATCCGCTCCGAGCTGGCGGTGCCGGTGATGGTGGGGGAGGAGCTGTTTGGGGTGCTAAACGTGGAATCCAGGCTTCCCAGCGCCTTCGGCCCCGGGGAGCTGGCCCTCCTGCAGGCCATCGCCAGCCAGTTGGCGGTGGCGCTGGGCAACATGGCCGCCAGACAGCGCCTCCAGGAACTGGCCATCCGGGACCCGCTGACCGGACTCTACAACCGCCGCTTCCTGGACGAGGCCGTGGAGAGGGAAGTGGCCGCCGCCCGGCGGTACCGCCGCCCACTGGCCTTCCTGTACGTGGACGTGGACGGGTTCCGGGAGGTGAACAACCGCCTGGGCCACCTCACCGGGGACGAGGTATTGCGCCGGGTGGCAGAGTTCCTCCGGACCAACGTGCGCGAGGCGGACTACGTGGTGAGAATAGGGGGGGATGAGTTTCTGATCATGATCCCGGAGACCGACGGGGCGGTGGACCGGGTGATGCACCGGCTCAAGGAGGGGATCAAGGGCCTGGCCCGGGAACTGGGGGTGACCATCGGGCTGTCCATTGGAAAAGCAATATGGGAACCGGCCCAGCAGGAGTTCGACCTGGACAAGCTGCTGGCGGAGGCCGACGAGCGCATGTACGAGGACAAACATGCAGACCAAAGGGCCCAGGGTAGTGATTGAGCCCGTCCGGCATCAGCGGGGTTACTGGGAGTGCGAGGCCTTGCAGAAGGCGGTGTGGGGATTTTCCGACATCGCGGTGGTGCCGGATCACATCATCCACACGGTGGTGGAGGGTGGGGGGCTGCTGTTGGGCGCCTACGATGGGGTGGGACCGGCCCGGGAGATGGTCGGCTTCACCCTGTCTTTGTTGGGGCGGTGGGAGGACGGGAGCCTCAGGCACCAGTCCCTGATGGCAGCGGTGCGGGAGGACTGGCAAGGGAAAGGGGTGGGCTACGCCCTGAAGTGCGCCCAACGGGAGCATGTCCTGAAACAGGGGATCAAGCTCATCACCTGGACCTTCGACCCGTTGGAGTCACGCAACGCGCATTTCAACCTGAACAAACTGGGGGCAATTGCCACCCGGTATCTGCCTAACTACTACGGAAAATTCCGAGACAAGCGCAACCGGGGGTTGACGTCGGATCGATTTCTCTGCGAATGGCACCTCACCTCCCCCCGGGTGGAGGCCCGGCTGGCCCATGGCTGGAGTGAGGATCTGAAGCTGGGCCAAGTGGAGACCATAAACAGCACCCGGCTTTTGCCCTCGGGGCTGCGGGCACCTGCGTCCTTCCGGGCTGGGCTCACCGCCCCCACCCTGCTCTACGAAATACCAAGCGACCTACAGCGGCTCAAGCGCCAAGACCTGGAGCTGGCCCGCCAGTGGCGGCAACAATCCCGCCGAGCGTTGGGGCTGTACTTGGAGGAAGGGGGATATGTGGTATCCGGGTTCTTCCGCCAAGGGAACCGGAGCTTCTTAGTGCTCAGCAGGGCTTCCCCGGCAGAGGTGCTGGCCCGGACATGATCCCCCTGGACCGCATTTCCTGCTATTTGGTTGAACTCCCCTTGGTCCGGCCATTCGAGACCAGCTTCGGCCGGGAGCAGGTGCGAAGGGCACTGTTGGTGCGGGTCTCCGGCGGGGGGGAAGAGGGCTGGGGCGAGTGCGTGGCCTCCTCCGGTCCCTGGTATTCGTACGAGACTGTGGATACCGCCCTGCTGGTAATCCGAGATTTCTTGGTGCCCCTGCTCTCCCGGGCCCGGCCCTCCCATCCCAACCAGGTGCGCAGGGCCTTCGCCCCGGTGCGGGGCCATCCCATGGCCAAGGCGGCCCTGGAGGCGGCGGTGTGGGACCTCTACTGCCGGTTGACCGGCGTCCCCTTGGCCGCGGAGCTGGGCGGGGTGCGGGACGAGGTCCCAGCCGGGGTCAGCGTGGGCATCCAGCCGGACCTCGACTCCCTGCTGGCCCGGGTGGAGGAGTTCGTGGCCCAGGGCTACCGGCGGGTGAAGCTGAAGATAAAGCCCGGTTGGGACCTGGAGGTGGTGGCGGAGGTGCGGGAGCGGTTCCCAGACCTCCCGCTGTGGGTGGACGCCAACTGCGCTTACCGACTGGAGGAGCTGGCGGTGCTGGCGGAGCTGGATCGAATGGGCCTGGGGCTGATAGAGCAGCCTCTGTGGCACGAGGACCTCGTGGGGCACGCCCGGCTCGCAAGCAGGCTCTCTACCCCAATCTGCCTGGACGAATCCATCACCTCCCCCCAGCGGGCCTGGGAAGCGCTGGAGATCGGGGCCTGCCGGGTGATCAACCTGAAGCAGGGGCGGGTGGGGGGGATCCAGGCCGCGTTGGAGATCCAGGAGCTGGCGTCCTCCCGGGGGGTGCCACTGTGGTGTGGGGGGATGCTGGAGACGGGCATCGGCCGGGCGCTCAACCTGGCCCTGGCCTCCCTGCCCGGCTTTCAACTTCCCCACGACATCTCAGCCACCGACCGCTATTTCCGCGAGGACATCGCCGAACCCGCCTTCGAGCTGAGCCCGCGGGGGACCATCCCCTTGCCCCGGGGGCCCGGCCTGGGGGTGGAGGTGCTCCCGGAGCGCCTGCGCCGCTACCAGGTGGCTCACTGGGAGTTTTCCATTTAGCGCCCGGGGTGCAAATCCGCCTGCCCGAGAGGCGAGCTAAATCGCTCAGCTGGTTACGAAACGGTCCGAGTGAGATCTCCGGCCGCACCGGTCAGAGCAGGCCGTGTGGGCCTCAGAAATTGGCTCCCAGTGCCGAAAATCATCTGGCGTGGAACATGGTTCCGGGTCGGGCTCCCCCGGGGGGGATTGACCCCTGGTTTCAAGCCGCGTGTCCTCGTCCCCTGCCTCGCCCCAAGTTAAGGTGGGCTGCGCCATGGAGGCCGTGCTGCGAGAGCTGGCGCCGCGGGGGTTGGCCTGGGATTCCCGGCGGGTGCGCCCCGGGGACCTGTTCTTCGCCCTGCCGGGCCAGGTCCACGACGGACATCGATTCATCCCCCAGGCCATCGCTCGGGGGGCAGTGGGGGTGGTGGGCGAGCAGGACCTGGGCCCATTTGCCGTCCCCTACTTCCGGGTGCCCGATGCCCGGGCTGCCCTGGCCCTCGCCGCCGCCGCCTTCTACCGGCATCCCACGGAAAAGCTCATCACCATCGGTGTTACCGGCACCGACGGCAAGACCACGGTGGTCCACCTCCTGGGCCAGCTGCTTGAAAACTGTGTCACCTTGACCACGGTGCGGGTGGCCGAACAGGGGCTCTCCTGCGTCACCACCCCGGAGGCTCCGGACGTGCAGCGGCTGGCGGCCCAGGCGCTGGCAGCCGGGGCCCGGTTCTTCGCCCTGGAAGCTTCTTCCATCGGGCTGGTCCAGAAGAGGCTCCTGGGGGTGAGGTTCAAGGTAGCTGTGTTCACCAACCTCACCCCGGAACACCTGGAATTCCACGGCTCTTTGGACAGTTATTTGGCGGCTAAGCTCTCCCTGTTCGAGGGGTTGACCCCTTCCGGCTGGGGGATAGTGAACGGGGAAAGCCAGTACAATTCGCATTTTCTCCGGGCCAGCAGCGCGAGGACGCTCACCTACGGGGTGAGGGCGGGGGAGGTTCGAGCCAGTGCGGTGCGGGAACTGGACTGGGGGTGGGCCTTCGAACTCATCACCCCCGCCGGCCGGGCCCCTGTTTCCCTGCCGTTTCCCGGTCGGTTCAACTTGGAAAACGCGCTGGGGGCGGCCGCGGCAGCCTGGGCGCTGGGGGTTCCCACCCCCCAAATAGCGGACCGGCTTTCCCGGGCCCGGCTCCCCACGGGGCGACTGGAGCGGTACCTGCTCGCTGGCGGGGCCCTGGCGGTGGTGGACTACGCCCACACCCCGGCAGCCTTGGAGGCAGTGCTGAGTTTGCTGCGGCCGCGGGCCAGGCGATTGGTGGTGGTGCTGGGAGCCCCCGGGGGGACGCCCCGGGAGGAACGCCTCCAGCTGGGCAAGCTGATGGGACAATTGGCTGACCTGGCCATCCTCACAAGCGACAACCCCAAAGGCGAGCCCCCGGAGGAGATCGCCCAGCAGCTGGCCCTGGGCCTGGAGGAGGCCCGGGGGAGCTACGAACTGGAGCTGGATAGAAAGGCGGCCCTCCGCCAGGCAGTCCAGCTCGCCGGGCCGGGAGACGTGGTCCTGGTGGCCGGCAAGGGGCACGAGCGGTGGCAGCTCACCGCCCAGGGGAGGGAACCTCACTCGGACCGGGAAGCCCTGCTGAAGCTAGGTGCCGCCAAGTGCCCCACCTGATCCACGTGGCCGGGCATCTCCATTGCCCCTATACTGATGGCGCTATGGTAGAGCTAGACGGCCATAACTTGACCCCTCAGTTGGCACTGCGGGTGATCTTAGACGAAGAAAAGGTACGCATCTCCGCGGAGGCATTGGCGCAGGTGGCGGCCGGAGCAGACAGGTTGGCCCACCTCGTGGAACAGGGTACCCAGCTCTACGGGGTGACCACCGGGTTCGGCAAGCTCAGTCGGGTGACCGTGTCCCCGGATGAATACGGGGCCCTTCAAGAGAACATCGTGCGCTCGCACGCCTGTGGGGTAGGAGCCCCCCTGTCCGAGGAGGCGGTGCGGGGGATGCTCCTCTTCCGGCTCAACTCCCTGTTAACCGGTTTGTCGGGGATAAGGCCGCAGGTGGTGGAGCTGCTAGGGGAGATGCTAAACCGGGGGGTGTATCCGGTGATTCCGGAGCAGGGGTCGGTGGGGGCCTCCGGGGACCTAGTCCCCTTGGCCCATCTGGCGTTGGTGCTGTTGGGGGAAGGCCGGGCCTGGTACCTGGGTGAGGAGCTCCCCGGGGGGGAAGCCCTCCGCCGGGCCGGCCTGGAGCCCCTGGCCGGCCTGGCCCCCAAAGAGGGCCTCGCCCTGCTCAACGGAACCGCCTACATGCTGTCCCTGACCACCCTGGCCTGGGGGCTGGGATGGCGGGCCTTCCGGGCAGCCCTCCTGGCCAGCTCCCTCACCTTCCAGGCCCTGCGCGGGAGCACCACCCCCCTGGACGAGCGGTTGCACCAGGCGCGCCCCCACCCGGGACAACTCAAGGTAGCGGCCTGGCTGCGGGAGCTGCTTTCCGGAACCAAGCTCTGTGATACCTGGCAGGGGGACGTGCAGGACCCATACTCCCTGCGCTGTCTGCCCCAGCTTTTGGGGCCTTGTCTTGAGAACCTGTGGTGGGTAGAGGAGAAGTTGCGGGTGGAGATGAACTCCGCCACCGACAACCCGCTGATCTTCCCCCAAGGGGACGCCCTCCCGGGGGGCAACTTCCACGGGCAGATCCTGGCCTTCGCTGCCGAGAGTTTGGCCCTTGCCCTGGCCGAGCTGGGCGCGAGCTGTGAGCGCCGCATCTCCCTGCTGATGACGGCGGAGGACCGGGGCCTGCCGCCGTTTTTGTCCCCGGAGGCCGGACCCTCCTCCGGACTGATGTTGCTCCAATACACTGCCGCCGCTCTCGCCGCGGAGAACAAGGTGCTGTGCCACCCGGCGGCGGTGGACTCCCTCCCCACCTCGGGGGGCAAGGAAGACCACAACTCCATGGGGGCTACCTCCGCCTGGAAGGTGCTGCGGATAGCGGAGAACGTGATCTGGCAAGTGGCCCTGGAGTTGACCTGTGCCCGGTGGGCGGTGGAGCTGGTCGGGCCGGAGGGGCTGTCCCCGGCCACCCGGCCTTCGTTCCGGCAGTTGGCCCAGCTGGTGCCCCCTCCGGGGCCGGATCGGTTCATGGGGGAGGCCATCGCCCGGGTCCGGGCGGCGATCAGGGCCGGGGAGGTGCAGGCAGATGTCGTATAAGGCCGGGATCGTGGCGGTGGTGGGCAAGACCAACGTGGGCAAGTCCACCTTCATCAACGCCATCCTGGGGAAGAAGGTGGTGATCGTATCCGACCGCCCCCAGACCACCCGCAACCGCATCCGCTGCATCTACACCACCGACCGGGCCCAAATCGTGTTCGTAGACACCCCGGGCCTGCACCGGCCCGTGAACAAGCTCTCCGCCCACATCCTGCGGGAGGCGTTCCGGGCCCTGGCCGGGGTGGATGTGCTCCTGTACATGACCGAAGCCAGTGGGGAGGTTGACCCCTACGACCAAGAGGTCCTCCCCCGCATCCGCACCCTCCCCTGCCCCAAGCTCCTATTGGTGAACAAGATCGACCAGGCCAAGGGCAACCAGCTCCCCGAGACGCTGCTCGCTTACGAGAAGCTGGGGATCTTTGACGAGTTGGTGCCCATATCTTGTACCAAGGGGAAGAATCTCGATCGCGCTTTGGAGCTGGTCATCCAGTACCTCCCGGAGGGGGAACCCCTGTTCCCGGCGGACATGACCACCGACCGCCCCCTGGAGTTCATGGTGGCGGAGCTGATCCGGGAGAAGATCTTCCACCTCACCTACCAAGAGATCCCTTACTCCACCGCGGTGGTGGTGGAGGAGATCCGGGAGCGGGAGGACAAGCCCCTGCTGGAAATCTACGCCACCATCTTCGTAGCCCGGGACTCCCAGAAGCCCATCGTCATCGGGCGGGGGGGTCAGAAGCTGAAGGAGATCGGCCGCCATGCCCGCCTGGAACTAGAGGCCCTGCTGGGGAAGAAGGTGTTCCTCTCCCTGCGGGTGAAGGTGCGGCCCAAGTGGACTGAGGACGAGGCGGAGATCGCCCGCCTGGCCGGGGACTAGCCGGGAACGGGGGCCTGACAGCCCTGGTCCCTGGTGGTGCCCGAGGCGCAAACCACCCTGCCCGAGGATTGTGCTCAATCGCTCCTACTTGGCAACCAAATCTTGGGGGCTCAGCCGCTACCACCTTCGGGCAACAGGCTATTAGGTTTACCTTTTTGTGCCCGAAGGCACTAAGAAAACTGATGTCCGTCATGTGGGGTGGGGCCGGTTTTGCTTACCTTTCCCCGGCCATGCGTCAGGAGATCCGGTTTGCCGGCTTCGGAGGCCAGGGGATCATCTCCGCCGGGAGGATCACCGGCCGGGCCGCCGTGCTCCACGACGGAAAGCACGCGGTGCTGTTCCAGTCCTACGGCCCCGAGGCCCGCGGCGGGGCCTGCTCCGCCGAGGTGGTGGTGGCCAATCGGCCGGTGGACTACCCCCGGGTGGGGGTCCCGGACGCGGCCGTGGTCATGTCCCAGGAAGCCTATGAGAAGTTCGGCCGCGACATCAAACCCGGCGGGCTCCTGCTCCTGGACAAGGACCTGGTGGAGCACGAGCCCCGGGACGACGTCAGGGTGGTGGAGGTCCCGGCCACCAGGATCGCCGAGGAGCTGGGCCGCAGGATCGTGGCCAACGTGGTGATGCTAGGGGCCCTGGCCGCCCTGTGGCCCGCTATCTCAAAAGACGCGATGCTGGCGGCCATCCTGGGGGCGGTCCCCCCTCACACCCGAGACCTCAACAAGAAGGCCTTCGAGGCCGGCGTCAAGTACGTGGAGGAAAACGTCCATGTCTCCTAAAAGCGGTGACGCGATAAGGCCTTCTTCCCGGCACGGCCCCCGCATTGGGGTGTTCGTCTGCCACTGCGGCCACAACATCGCCGGCACCGTGGACGTGGAGAAGGTGGCCGAGGCCCTGGCCCGCTACCCCGGGGTGGTCTACTCCACCCACTACGACTACATGTGCTCCGACCCGGGCCAGGAGCTGGTGAAACGGGCGATCAAGGAGCACCGGCTGACCGGGGTGGTGGTGGCCGCCTGTTCCCCCTCCATGCACGAGCCCACCTTCCGCACCGCGGGGGAGGAGGCGGGGCTCAACCCGTATCTCGTGGAGATCGCCAACATCCGGGAGCATTGCTCCTGGGTGCACGAGGCCGGCCCGGCAACCACCGACAAGGCCATCCGCATCACCCGGGCCGCCGTGGAGAAGGTGCGGGGCAACCACCCCCTGGAGCCGCTCCAGATCGGCCACGCCGAGAAGTGCCTCGTCATCGGCGGGGGGATCGCCGGGATCCAGGCCGCCCTGGACGTGGCCGAGGCCGGCTACGAGGTGCTGCTGGTCGAGAAGAGCCCCACCATCGGGGGCCACATGGCCCAGCTCTCGGAGACCTTCCCCACCCTGGACTGCTCCCAGTGCATCCTCACCCCCAAGATGGTGGAGGCAGCCCGCCACCCCAGGATCCGCCTGCTCACCTACTCCGAGGTGGAGGAGGTATCCGGCTTTTTGGGCAATTACCACGTGCGCATCCGCAAGAAACCCACCTACGTGGACCCCGAAAAGTGCAACCTGTGTGGCGACTGCGAGGAGGTGTGCCCGGTGCGGGTGCCCAACGAGTTCGACCGGGGACTCTCGGAGCGGGGAGCCATCTACATCCCCTTCCCCCAGGCAGTTCCCTCCTCTTACACCCTGGACGAGGAGGCTTGCTTGGGCCTGGAGCCCCTGCGCTGCAGCGAGTGCGCCCGGGTATGCGAGGTGGGGGCCATCGACTACGACATGCAGGAGGAGATCATCGAGGAGGACGTGGGGGCCATCATCGTGGCCACCGGGTTCGAGCTTTACCCCAAGGAGGAGATGGCCGAGTACGGTGCCGGCCGGATCCCTGACGTGATTGATGGGCTGGAGTTCGAGCGCATCCTCTCCGCCTCCGGCCCCACCGGAGGGGAGGTGCGCCGCCCCTCCGACGGCAAGGTCCCCAAAGAAGTGGTGTTCATCCAGTGCTCCGGCTCCCGGGACCCGGAGCTCCACAAGCCCTACTGCTCCAAGATCTGCTGCATGTACACCGCCAAGCACGCGCTCCTCTATCGGCACCTGGTCCCCGACGGGCGGGCCTACGTGTTCTACATCGACATCCGGGCCGGGGGGAAGGGCTACGAGGAGTTCGTGGCCCGGGCCATGGAGGAGGACCGCATCCTGTACCTGCGGGGCAAGGTGGCCAAGGTGTTCCGGGAGGGGGACAAGGTGGTGGTGTGGGGGGTGGACACCCTCACCGGCAAGCGCGTGGAGGTCAAGGCGGACCTGGTGGTTTTGGCCCAGGCCATCGTGCCCTCTCCCGGGGTGACGGAGCTCGCCCAGCGGCTTCACATGTCGTGCCTGGACGAGCACGGATTCTTGAAGGAGGCGCATCCCAAGCTCAGGCCGCTTGAGACCTTGGCCGGGGGGGTATTCATCGCCGGGGCGGCCCAGGCCCCGAAAGACATCCCGGACGCGGTGGCCCAGGCCTCCGGCGCGGCGGCCAAGGCCATCGCCCTCCTTTCGGCCCCGGCGCTGGTCCATCCCCCGGAGGTGGCGATCGTGGACGAGGAGCTGTGCTCCGGCTGCGGCATCTGCGCCCCCCAGTGCCCCTATTCCGCCATCACCGTGGAGGAGGTGGCGGAGGTGAACGAGGTGCTGTGTGAGGGGTGCGGGGCCTGCGCCGCCGCCTGCCCCTCGGGGGCCATGTCCCTGCGGAACCTCACGGACGAGCAGGTGCTCGCCATGGTGCGGGCGGCGTTGAAGGAGGCGGCGGAGGTGACAAGTGGCTGAGTTCGAGCCCAAGATCGTGGCCTTCCTGTGCCGGTGGTGTGCTTACGCCGGGGCCGACCTGGCCGGCACCAGCCGGCTCAAGTACCCGCCCAACGTGGTGCCGATCCGGGTCCCCTGTTCGGGGCGGGTGGAGCCGGCCTGGGTGGTGGACGCCCTCCGGCAAGGGGCGGACGGGGTGCTCATCGGGGGTTGCCACCCTGGCGACTGCCACTACGTCTCCGGCAACTACAAGGCCCGGAGGCGGGTCTACCTCCTCAAGAAGATCCTGCCGGAGCTGGGGATCGAGCCGGACCGGGTGCGCCTGGAATGGGTGTCGGCCAGCGAGGGGAAGAGGTTCGCCGAGGTGGTGGCCGACTTCGTCGCCGAGCTCCGGGCCCTTGGCCCCATCGGAGCCGGGAGTGACGCGTCACGCGTAACGCGTGACGAGGAAAGCACCGCGCTGAGGGGAGGCTGAGGCGCATGCGTGCGGAAGACGAAGCGAGGCCGAAGGGCTCCCCCGATTCCATGGGACCTACCCCGTACGTCGCCCGCCACGAAAATTCCGCGTCACCCGTCACGCGTCACGCGTCACGGCCAAAGATCGCCGTCTATTGGACCGGGAGCTGTGGGGGATGTGACGTGTCCTTCCTGGAGGTGGGGGAGGCCATCGTGGACATCCTCTCCCAGGTAGAGATCGTCTTCTGGCCGGCCCTGGCGGACCCCAAGCGAGAGGACCTGGAGGCGATGCCCCCGGGTTCCATCGACGTGGCCCTGATAAACGGCACCATCCGTACCGAGGAGAACGTGGAGATGGTCGAGCTCCTCAGGGAGAAGGCGAAGCTGGTGGTGGCCTACGGGGCCTGTGCCCACCTGGGGGGCGTGCCGTCGCTAGCCAACCTCTCCACCCGGGAAGAGATCCTGGGGGAGGTGTTGGGGGAGGGCTGGCGGCGAGGGCCGCCGCCCGGGGGCCCGGAAGAGGACGCCCCGCCGGACCTGCTCCCCAGGGCGCTCCCCCTCTCCCAGGTGGTGCGGGTGGACTACACCGTGCCCGGATGCCCCCCGCCCGCCGGCCTCATCGGCGAGTTCTTCAATGCATTCCTCTCCGGGGAGATGCCCGAGCCCGGGTACGTGTTCGCCAAGGCCAAGGCCCTGTGCGAAGAGTGCCCCCGCACCCGGGAGGAGCGGGTCCTGAAGAGGATCGTGCGCCCCCACGAGCTCCTCCCCGATCCCGAGGAGTGCCTCCTGGACCAAGGGCTGATCTGTCTGGGACCGGTGACCCGGGGGGGGTGCAACGCCGCCTGCCCCCAGGCGGGGATGCCCTGCACCGGGTGCCTGGGCCCTACCCCCAAGGCCGGAGACCCGGGCCTGGCCATGATCTCTGCCCTGGCGTCCTTGGTACGGGCCGGGGAGGAAGGGGAGGAAGCTATCCCCAAGGAGGACGAGATCCTGGACCAGCTGGTGGACCTCATCGGCACCCTGTACAAGTACGGCGTTCCCACCTTTTGCCCCCTCTCCCCCGAGCGGGAGAGGGCTGGGGTGAGGGGGAAGGCGTCACCCTCCCCCGTCCCCTCCCAGCCAGGGAGGGGGAGAAGGAAAGGGGGTGCGGCGTGAAGAAGATCGTCATCGACCCCATCACCCGCCTGGAGGGGCACGGAAAGATCCTGCTCTACCTGGACGAGCGGGGTGGGCTCAAGGACGCGGTGCTGGAGATCCCGGAGTTGCGGGGGTTCGAGCGGTTCTGCCGGGGCCGCCGGGGGGAGGAGATGCCCCAGATCACCGAGCGGATCTGTGGGGTGTGCCCGGAGGCTCACCACCTGGCCTCGGCCAAGGCGTTGGACGACTGCTACGGGGCGGAGGTGCCCGAGCCGGCCCGCCTCCAGCGGGAGCTTTTCTACAACGCCTACATCTTCTCGGACCACCTGCTGCACCTGGTGTTCCTGGGGGGGCCGGACTTGCTCCTGCCCGAGGACACCCCCAGGGCGCAGCGCAACGTGCTGGGGGTGCTCCAGGCCCATCCTGAGCTGGGGAAGGAGGTAGTGCGGGTCCGGGCGCGGGCCCAGAAGATCCTGGACCTGATCGGAGGGAAGGCCATCCACCCGGTGTTCGCCCTGCCCGGCGGGGTGGCCAAGCCCCTCACGGAGGAGGACCGGGAGGAGGTGCGAGGCCACGCCCAGGCCATGGTGGGGCTGGCGGAGAAGATGGTGGCCTTCTTCCACGAGCAGGTGCTCCCTGACCCTGGGATCCAGTCCCTCTTGCTCTCCGACGAGTGCCAGCTTCCCACGCATTACATGGGGCTGGTGGATGGGGAGGGCGCGCCCAACTTCTACCACGGGGCGCTGCGGATCGTGTCCGCCAAGGGGGCTGAGCTCTACTGCGGCCCGGCGGGGGAGGCCCTGTCCCTGATCGAGGAGCGCAGCGAGCCCTGGACCTACGTGAAATTCCCCTACCTGAAGGAGCTGGGCTGGAAGGGTTTCTCCGCCGGGGAGGACTCGGGCATCTACCGGGTGGGGCCCCTGGCCAGGGTCAACGTGGCCGAGCGGATGGCCACCCCCCTGGCCCAGGAAGAGTTCGAGCGGTTCTTCGACCACTTCGGGGAGCGGCCGGTTCACGCCACCTTCGCCTACCACTGGGCGCGGCTGGTGGAGATGGTGCAGGCGGCCGAGGACGCGGCCCGCCTCTCCGAGGAGGACGCCCTCACCGGGGCGGAGGTGCGGGGGGAGCTGGGCCAGCCCGGGGAGGGGATCGGGGTGATCGAGGCCGCCCGGGGGACCCTGTTCCACCACTACCAGCTGGACGGGGAGGGGTTGGTGGAGCGGGTGAACCTGATCGTGGCCACCACCCACAACGCCGCCGGGATCGGCCTCTCTGTAAAGCAGATGGCGGAGCGGGTGGTGCGGGAAGGGGAGCTGGACGAGCGGCTTCTCAACCGGGTGGAGATGGCGTTCCGGGCCTACGACCCGTGCCTGGCCTGCGCCACCCACTTCCTCCCGGGGGAGACGCCGCTCGTGGTGGAGATCTATGGGGCGGACGGGAAGCTCCTGCGGCGTGTCGCGCGCTGAGGCGGCGGTGGTGGCCCTGGGGAACCCCTATCGGGGAGACGACGGGGTGGGCCCCGCCCTGCTCCGCCTATTGAAGGTAACTGGAGAGAGAAAGGAAGCCCGTCACGCGTCACCCGTCACGCGTCACGAAATTGACCTCATCGAGGGGGTGCACGACGGGCTCCGGCTGGCCGAAGCCTTCCTGGGATATGAACGGGTGCTGGTGGTGGACGCAGCGCCGTGGCTCCCCCCGGGGGAGGTGGTCCGGTTCCGCCTGGAGGAGCTCCCCGCCAGCGCCGGTTATTTCCACGGCATTGGGTTCCGGGCCGCCTTGGAGCTGCTCGCCCGGGCCAGGGGGGAGGGGGTGCCGGAGGTGGAGGTGCTGGCGATCGGGGTCCCGGAAGACCCCCGGTTCGGGGAAGGGCTTTCCCCTGCCGTGGAGCGGGCCCTCCCCGGGGCACTGGAGGAGGCGATCCGATGGCTGAACGAATAGATGGTGACGCGTTACGCGTAACGCGTGACGCGGGCATGGGTTCGGAAAACTACCCGTCACGCGTCTCCCGTCACCCGTTACGGATCACCGCGAGGGAGCCCGACTTCGTGGCCAAGGTGGAGGAACTCTGTGGGGAGAACCTGTACGCCTGCTACCAGTGCGGCAAGTGCGCCGCCGGGTGTCTGTTCGCCGACCACATGGACTTCCTCCCCAACCAGGTGCTCAGGCTGGTGCAGCTCGCGGACGAGGCGGTCCTCTCCTCCCGGGCGCCCTGGGTGTGTGCCTCCTGCCTGGCCTGCGAGGTGCGCTGCCCCAAGGGGGTGGACATCGCCAAGGTGATGGAGGCCCTGCGGCTCCTCTCCCTACGCAAGGGGGAGACCGGGCTCCGCTGGGGGGAGATCCCGCCCGGGGTCCCCCAGATCGCCCTGGTGGGCGCCACCCGGAAATTGACCCCGTGACGCGTGACGCGTAACGCGTGACGGGTGGAGATGAGGAGCCACAAGGATCTGGACGTTTGGAAGGAAGCGATGCGGTTAGTGAAAGGGGTTTACCGGTTAAGCACGCTCTTGCCGCGGGAGGAGGTCTACGGCCTCGCGGCCCAGATGCGCCGGGCAGCCGTTTCGGTGCCGAGCAATATCGCCGAAGGGGCAGCCCGGGAGTCCCTCAAGGAGTTCATCCAGTTCCTATACGTGTCGCTCGGTTCCCTGGCCGAGCTTGAGACCCAATTGATACTGGCAAAGGAAATATTCGGTTGCAACACCTCCTCGCTGGAAGAGACCATCGATAGGTTACGCAAAATGCTGATTGGCTTGATCAAGAGCCTGCGAAAGCGGGGGGAGGGGGGTGGAGACCTTGTCCGATAAAGCTGTCCCTAGCTCGGCGAAAGCATCCGCTGCTCATCACAACGCGTCACGCGTCACGCGTCACGCGTTACCGTATTTCCCGGGGTGTGCCCTGAAGGACCAGGCCCGGGGGTTCGAGGACTCGGCCCGGGCGGCCATGGCGGCCTTGGGCTACGAGCTCGCCGAGCTCCCCCGCTGGAACTGCTGCGGCACCGTGTACTCCCTGGCCACCGACGACCTGATGCGCCACCTGGGGCCGGTGCGGAACCTGGTCCGGGTCCAGGACCTGGGGGAGACCAGGCTCGTGACCCTGTGCGCCATGTGCTACAACACCCTGGCCCGCTCCTCCCGGTTCGTGGGGGCCGATCCCGAGCGGCTGGAGCGAATAAACGCGTTCATGGACGACGAGGCGGACTACCGGGGCGGGGTGGAGGTGGTGCACCTTCTGGAGCTACTGCGGGACGAGGTCACCTTCGAGGCGATTGAGGCGAAGGTGGAGCGGCCCCTGGACGGCCTGAAGGTGGCCCCCTACTACGGCTGCATGCTCCTCCGGCCCCGGGAGGTGGGGATCGACGACCCCGATTCCCCTGGGGTGCTGGAGGCGCTGCTCTCCGCCCTGGGGGCCGAGCCGGTGGATTTCCCCCAGAAGGCCGAGTGCTGTGGGGCCTATCAGACCGTGTCCAGCCCCGAGATCGCCCGGGCCCGGGTGGGGGAGATCGTGTCCGCCGCCCGCTGGGCCGGGGCGGAGCTCATCGCCACCAGCTGCCCCCTGTGCACCTACAACTTGGAGCACCACCAGGTCGAGAGGGAAGAGAGGGAAACCCGTCACGCGTCACCCGTCACGCGTCACGAAATTCCCATCTTGTATTTCACCCAGCTTCTGGCCCTGGCCCTGGGGGTGTCTGAAGATAAACTGGGCTTTGCGGGGTTGAAATTCGATCCGCGGCCGCTTCTTTCCGACAGGGAGCTCGTCTAGGAGGGGGAGATGCCGGAGATCATGGACAGGATCAAGGAGGCCAACCGGGCGGTCACCACCGGGATCGACGATTCGGCGGTCAAGCACTGGGTCACCGTCTACATCATGGGCAAGGGATATAGGGTCCCGGCCGACATCACCATCATGCAGGCCATGGAGTACGCCGGCTACCGGTTCGTCCGGGGGGCCGGCTGCCGGGCCGGCTTCTGCGGCGCCTGCGCCACCGTGTACCGCACCGCCGGGGACTGGCGGCTCAAGACCGCCCTGGCCTGCCAAACGCGGGTCGAGGACGGCATGTTCTTGGTGCAGATCCCCTTCACCCCGGCGGAGAAGCCGGCTTACGACATCGAGGAGGAGCCCGCCGACGGCACGCCGCTCCTCAAGTACTTCCCGGAGGTGGCCCGCTGCGTGGCCTGCAACACCTGCACCAAGGCCTGCCCCCAGGACCTGGAGGTGATGGACTACATCCAGGCCGCCCTGCGGGGGGACCTGGCGGCCGTGGCCGAGCTCTCCTTCGACTGCATCCAGTGCGGCTTGTGTGCCATGCGCTGCCCGGCGGAGATCACCCACTACCACGTGGCCCAGCTCGCCCGGCGCCTCTACGGCCGGACACTGCCGGTCCCCAAGCACGTGCTGGACCGGGTGGAGGAGATCGAGTCCGGCAAATACGAAGACGAGTTCGAAAAGCTTTTGAGCATGTCCCGGGAGGAGCTGGAGGAGCTTTACCGCAAGGAGCAGCGGGAGAAGGGGGGCCTCAACTCCCGTGACGCGTCACGGGTTACGCGTAACGGGCAGGGGGAGCGATAGCGATGGCAGAGGAATTGAAATTGGTCCGCGGTTATCCCGAGTACATGCGGAAGTCCATCGAGCGGGTGGAGGCGAGCCGCCCCCGGCGCCTGGAGGAAGGCCCTCCCCCGGGGATGTCCCTGGAGGAGCGGGAGGAGCTCCTCAAAAAGTACCACCCTGACTACGCCCCTGGCGGCAAGCGCCCCCTGGTGGCCGGCCCCAACAAGGGGGAGGTCGCCCCCAACGAGGTGGCGGACCTGCTGGAGGCCTACCCCCTGCTGGAGCCCGGGGAGCTGGAGCTCAAGGTGGACTTCGACGTGGACATCCTGATCCTGGGCGGGGGCCTGGCCGGCACCATGGCCGCCATCTGGGCCCACGAGCAGGGCGTCCCCCCGGACCGGATCCTGCTCGCCACCAAGCTCCGCCACGGGGACTCAAACTCCATCATGGCCCAAGGCGGCACCCAGGCGGCGGACAAGCCCTACGACTCCCCGACCATCCACTTCCTGGACGCCATGGGCGGGGGGCACTTCACCAACAAGCCCGACGTGCTCAAGGCCCTGGTGGAGGACGCCCCGTTCATCGTCAAGTGGCTCACCGAGCTGGGGTGCCTGTTCGACCGGGACGAAAACGGCGAGTTCGTGGAGGAGTGGGGCGGGGGCACCTCCCGGCCCAGGATGCACGCCGCCCGGGACTACACCGGCATGGAGGAGCTGCGGGTGATCCGGGACGAGTTCCGCAGCCGCGGCTTTGGGCTTTTGGAGTTCTACCCGGCGGTGGAGCTCCTCACCGACCCCAAGGGGCGGGTGGCCGGGGCGGTGCTCTGGAACATGGAGACCGACGAGTACAAGGTGGTGCGGGCCAAGGCGGTGGTGCTGGCCACCGGCGGCTTCGGGAGGCTTCACATCCGGGGCTTCCCCACCACCAACCACTACGGGGCCACCGCCGACGGGCTGGTCCTGGCTTACCGGGCCGGGGCACTCCTCCGGGACCTGGACACCGTCCAGTACCACCCCACCGGCGCCGCCTACCCCCAGCAGATCGTGGGGCTTCTGATCACCGAGAAGGTGCGGGGCCTGGGGGCCCAGGTGGTGAACCGGGACGGGGAGGCGTTCGTGTTCCCGCTGGAGCCCCGGGACGTGGAGGCGGCGGCCATCATCCGGGAGTGCTACGACCGGGAGAACTGCCTCGTCACCCCCACCGGGCTCCGGGGGGTGTGGCTGGACTCCCCCATGATCGAGGAGATCCACGGGGAGGGGACCATCGAGCGGAGGCTTCCGGCCATGTTCCGCATGTACCAGAGGTTCGGGATCGACATGCGCCGCGACCCCATCCTGGTGTTCCCCACCCTCCATTATCAGAACGGCGGGGTGGAGACCGACCCCTGGGGGAGGACCAACGTGGAGGGGCTGTTCGTGGCCGGCGAGGTGACCGGGGGCGTACACGGCAAGAACCGGCTCATGGGGAACTCCACCCTTGATTGCCTCGTGTTCGGCCGGCGGGCCGGGATCGCCGCCGCCGAGTACGTGAAGGGGAAGAAGGCCCCCCAGACGGTGACCCTGGATCACCTCAAGGGGTTCGTGGAGGAGCTGCGGGCCGCCGGGGTCCCCGAGGAGCGCCGCTCCCCCATGCTGCTCCCGGACTACCGGGGCAAGCGGGTCCTGGCCAGGATGATCGACCTGCTATGACCGAGCAACGGGAAGCGAACGGGTGCGTCACGCCTCACGCCTCACGTGTCACGGAGGAAAAGGCCAAGCGCTGGCGGGTGCCCAAGGGGTACCTCTATGTGCTGGAGGACGTGTGCAAGGGGTGTGGGTTCTGCATCGAGTTCTGCCCCCGGGAGGTGCTCGCCCGGGCCGAGCACTACAACGCCAAGGGCTATCACCCCCCGGAAGTGGTGGACCCCGAGGCCTGCGTCCTGTGCCGCTTCTGCGAGATGGTGTGTCCCGACTTCGCCATCTGGACGGAAAGGGAACCCACCGAGGCCCCGGAGAAATTCCCCAAAAGCGCTGAGTCACAGGGGGAGAAGGGAAATGAATAATTCAAGCTTTCAAAACTTGGGAACCACGAAATGGCCCCGAAGCTCTAGCCGGATTTCCTCCGGGCTCTCGGTGTTCTCTGTGGTTGATCCCCTGTGCCTTGGTGTGTTTGTGGTGGCTTCGGAGGTGAGCCATGTCCGCTAAACCCGTCACGCGTCACCCGTCACGCGTCACGCTCTCTGGGGTTCACTTCATGAACGGGGACGAGGCCATCGCCGAAGGGGCGATCGCCGCCGGCTGTCGCTTCTTCGCCGCCTACCCCATCACCCCCCAATCGGAGATCGCCGAGCGCATGGCCTATCGGCTCATCCGGATCGGGGGGATGTTCATCCAGATGGAGGACGAGCTGGCGGCCATGGCGGCGGTGGTGGGGGCGGCCTGGGGCGG
>ENA-OSAE01000264-OSAE01000264.1-marine-sediment-metagenome-genome-assembly--contig:-NODE-264-length-29435-cov-38.781212_pt1 | contig 29435 bp, 26 predicted proteins | sample MGYA00237870_ERZ529317 | MGnify/ENA primary metagenome ERZ529317 (study PRJEB26369, sample SAMN03142812) | marine sediment metagenome | biome: marine; feature: borehole; material: sediment... | reverse complement strand
ACCTTTGGACGTCCAGGCCTCTTTTCCTTTTTACATACATTTTAGGACATTACCGATCCTCTTCCAACGCTTCTTTAAGTCTAGAGACAGCTTTACGGTACTGTTCAAGTCTCTCTTTAAGCCTGTCTTGGCTCATGACTTCACCTCCTATGGCTTAATGGTAACTTCATTTTCCTTTTTTCGCAACTTCAGTCAGGCCAAGAGCTGCCTTTGTCTCGTAGGTCCATTCCTTTAACAACCAGTGACGTGTTCTATCCTTTGCAGAAGCTGTACCCTGAAAAGTGAACAGGAATCGGGTAAGTCGAAGTGGTAATGGAGGGCGACTCTCGAGCCCAGCAACGGGTGGGCAAGCTCCGGCCTGTCAGGGGCTCCGCCGGTGGATGCAGAGGACAGGTTGTGGTAGCGGTTGGGGGAGAGCACGGTTACACGCGTGCAGCTGCCCGGCAGTTCAGGCAGAAGCTGCGGAACCTGGCCCTGCGGTTTGAGCGTTCAGAGCGCCGACCGGGCCAGATCATCACCTTCGGGGTGGCAGGAGATGAACCCCCGGCCAGAGCCTTTCGGAGGCCAGGCTGTGCTTGGAGAGGTTCTGGACTGCATGACCTCTGCTGACTAGAGCCTTGCGGACCGGACTAGCCCGCGGGAGTTGAAGTGGGCCAGTCTCGAAACGGTTAGCCACCCAAGCCCACGAGCTCTTGCGTCCTCCTGGATCAGCTCGTAGCCGCCGCAGTTGACCGCTCCATGGGCAACCGGGGCTGGATGTCCCAGACTCGGCCTCCTTATCTGCGACGAACCTGCATACATGCCTGCGCACGCTGAGCGGGCAAATCTGCTCTTTCAGCTCGTGAGCCGGCGACATGAAAGAGAATCCATCATCTTGACCACCAATAAGCCCTTTCACCAGTGGGGCGAAGTGTTCAATGCTGAATGCCATAGCCTCTGCCCTCTTGGACCGGCTTTTTTCGCCACTGCCATATTCTTGCATGAGCTCTTACAGCTGGATCGCAAGCAGAAGTAATTAACTCGTCTTATACCCCAGGCGCAGGAAAAACCGGTAACTATTGGCGAAGATATCCATGCTGTTTCATTGATAACCGTGACCATATATTCACTTGGTAGGTGGGTCAGTTTTAAGTGAGAATCTACAGAACCGTGACTGCCAATTGCTCAGCAGGCAAGGGAGCGTGTGTGGGTCGGTATCCAAGCTCTCTTCCCCCGCCCTAGTCTCTCTTTGTAGATTTGCTGCCCAAATGGCAGTGACTCTTACCGTGAGGTGTGTACTTTGTTAGACGACGTCCTTGGCTCTATCGTTCTGTTCGGACTGGATCGGTTCACCCTAGTGTGGATCTCCATTACCCTCGCCGTTGGGGTTACTACCTTCGTCTGGTTCCATGTGCCCCTCTACCGGCTCAAGCGTCATATAGAGAAGTTCTTGGGACAAGAGCATGAGGCCAGCATTACGTCACTAAAAGAACTGCTCTCCCTCGAACCACCCTTCGAGGGGATGCCCCCGCTCTCATCCGCCTGGGAGTTGTATATCAGAGTCGCCCGCCAGGCGGATTGGTCGGATGGCATCCCGAATCCTGTTCCCTTCTTCACTCAGGAAAGGCTGATAGACGTCCCGGCCCAGCGACGTCTGGCCGAGGCCGTGCCGGGATTCTTGACTGCCATCGGAATTCTCGGCACCTTTGTCGGCCTCAGCGTGGGCCTCAGCCAGATCAGCCCTGAGAACCTGGGCACACCGGAAGGATTACGTAGAAGCGTGGTCCCCCTCCTGGACGGAATGCGGCTAGCCTTCTTCTCCTCCATAGTCGGTATTCTCAGCTCCATCCTTTGGTCAGCAGCTGACCGCCTTCACCTCCGTATGGCCCAGGCTAAGTTGGCAGCTCTCCATGACCGTTTGGACGCCATCTTCCCGCCGGTCTTGGAGACGGAACTTCTCCAAGAAATGGTTAGGCACCAGAGGGAACAACTGGGCAACCTGAAGAGCTTCTTGTCCGATTACCTAATCCCACAGATGGTCTCCGGTTTTCAGGACGCAATCTCTCAGACTCTCGTCCCCGAAGTGAACCGAACTTTGGAGGTTATGGAGGGGATAGGGCGGTCGGTGGGAGAGAAGCAGCTGGAAGGCGTCGCGGAGATGGTGGACACCTTCATCGAGTCGCTGAACGAGTCCCTAGATGACCAGATGCGGGAGCTGGCGCAGGTGCTACGGGAAACCGTGGAATGGCAGAGGACAGTAAAGCTAGAGCTGTCGGACTTGCTGCAAGCAATTCAGGAGGCCGGCGAAGCCCAACAGCAGGCTCTCCAGGCCGCACACCAGTTGCTGGTGCAGATCGGAGAAGCGTCAGAGGCCTTCATCCACCAAAAGGAGCGCTTGGCCGAGGGCACCAGGGCACTGGAGGGCGTGCTCGAGAGATTAGTGGCCGCGAACGATCAGACCCAACGCAGCCTCGAGTTGGCCGACCAAGTCGAGACCCGACTCAGCGCACTGCGTGATCAACTCGTTCAGGAGACAAGCAAGCAGTTCCAGGAGATGCGCGCCCTATGGGATGAGACCCGGCAGGACCTGGCCGGGGTAGTGGAGGACATCCAGGAGGTCCTGGAGGACTTGCCCACAATTTCGCAACAGGTCGTTGAACACACGAGGGAAATCACCGGCCGCATCAACGATGAGCTGGAGGCCTTCTATCAGAAGATGCATGGCGGGTTAGAGCAAACCTTCAACGCCTTCGACGAACACCTGGCAAGGGCTACCGAAACCCTGGGCGGGGTTGTGGAAGATATGCGCGAAGTCCTGGAAGATTTGCCGGCGATCTCAAAACAGATAGCAAGGCAGACGGAGGAAATCAGCAGCCAAATGGCCTCAACGGCCGCGGCCGTTCAGGACGCGGCCACCGACCTGTCCGGAGGCCTCGAACAGGCACAAGAGCAGGCTGTCGAGGTCTTGTCGGAACTCGGCCGGTCGCTGGCCACTCTCACCCAACACCTAGAGGGCTTCCCGCAGTTGCTAGGCTATATCCACGACCAATTCCGCAGCCTCACCGCAGGGATGGAAGCGGTTGCGGCCGAGCTCCAAACAGTGAGAGAAATCGTGGGCGACCTACAGCGTCAGTCGGAGGTAGCCGACTAGCGTAGAGGAGGGAGACAGTGTTCGGGTCAGCCAGGCGTAGACGGCCCTCTATAACAACAGAGAGAGCGCCGGATTACTGGATGTCCTATTCCGACGTCATGGCCGGCCTGATCTTCGCTTTCATCCTGTTGCTCACCCTGGTCATGACCGAGTTCCGCCACCAGGAGCGGCTTGTCGAACAACAGCAGGCCGCTCTAGCCCTGGCGCAGGAAGAGAACGAGGCCATGCGACAACAGATCGCCCAGTACCTTGGGGTCCGGCAGGAGATTATCCAGCGGTTGAAGCTGGAACTCGGGGACCAGATTCAGATCGACGAGCAGACAGGTGCCATAGTCTTCCGCAATGACATCCTCTTTGAGTTCAACAGCCGCACCCTATCACAGGAGGGAAAGCAACGGCTCCGTGACTTCGTCCCCCGCTACATCGGAATCCTGCTCAGCCCCGACTTCCTACCCTATATAGCCCAGATTATAGTCGAGGGGCATACCGACAGTTCCGGCACCTACCTGTATAACCTCAAACTCTCCCAGGACCGCGCTATGGCAGTGGTCGAGTACATATTCAGCGATACCTTTCCCGACTTTCCGGAGCGGGAGATCCTGCAGAAGTACCTGACGGCCAACGGTCGTTCCTTCAGCCATCCGCGCCTCGTCAACGGGGTGGAAGACCCTGATGCAAGCCGCCGGGTTGAGTTTCAGTTCCGGCTTAAGGATGAGGAGGCTATACGGCGGGTGCAGGAGCTCCTGGAAAGAGGTGAGACGGGTTGGTAATACCCAGACATGTCTTTGTCTTTAAGCCCAGCCGCCTGCCAGCAGTGGCAGAACAACTCAAGCAGCGCCTGGGCCCTGGCCGCGCGGCCCTCCTGGAGCAGCGTCTCGACCCGACTGCGGTGGACCAACTGCTGCAACGCATTTCCCGCATACCCGATGCCCAGCTCCCCGGGTTGGCGGCCGAGCTTCTGACGAGGGAGATCTGGATGCTGGTCCTAGCGCTCCCTCGTCAAGAGGACCTCGATCTTGTGAAGAGATGTGCTGAGATAATCCGCCTTCGTTGGCGTTTAGCCTTTGGGTCAAGGGCCTGGCAGCAGGCCAACAACCACCCGGGCCATCCAGGACCGCTGGCCTTGCTCCGTTATGCACTGGAGAAGGGCCAGAGGAGTTGGTTTCCCGGTAGCGCGGACCGTCTGCCGATAATCGAGCGGGCTCTGGCTTCCCCAGACCTGGTGCCGGCTTTGGGTGCCGCTCTGGCTCAGGGGGAGGAGCCCTACGTTGAACAAGCCAGGGCATGCGGCGTCGCTCCGGAGAGCCAGCTGTGGCTGGCGGTCCGGAGAGCCTGCCTGCTGAAAGGCGAGCCCCAGGCTTATCTGCGCGAGGACCCCTCGGAAATGGCTGAATGGTTGGCGGAGTTGCGCGAGGAGGAGCTGGTGACCTTTGCTGATCGCTACCTACAGGCCCTCACCCACGACCAGTACCAGCAGGCTGTGATGTCTCACCTGTTTCAGCGGCTTGGCATGCCGGTGAGGGACAGTCGCCTGAATCCACGTTGGGAGAAGGTGAGTGTGAGTTCTCGCTCGGCCTTTCAAAAATGGTGGAATGCGCGGGAGCTCTCAGTGTTCTTTAACACCGACAACGAGAGGCACCGCTTCTGGCTGCAGTACGTTGGGCAGATGCGGGAGGTTTACCCGGCTCCTTACGTGGAGGCGCTGATCATGGTCTTCTCTAGGATAGTTGTGGTCGAGTTCGCCCACAAGGGAAACGCCGCATACCTCTACCTTCCCAGGGTCTTTCTCAGGGTTTTCAATTCATATTCCCAGGCTGCTCAGGTTCTGCGCCCCAGCCGCCTTAAGCTCAGGGGATTCAGGCGGGACAGGATTATCCACAGTGGCTCATGGCAGTGGAGAGCCAAGAGGCTGCTAAGCAAATACCTGGCTGAGGGGGACGGAGATGGCGCTACGCTTCTTCGATAGGCCGGACAGACTTGCCATAACCACCCACTACTCCGACAGGGGTATTCAGTTCCAACTCTCGGTGCGCGAGGGAGGTAAGGTAGAGCCGGTCCTCCTCCCGCTGGGGGCGGACATCCGCCGCTTCATCGGCCAGGCGGAGGCCGAACGACTGGCCCTGTTGGACAGCCTTTGGGAGGAGGAGGTCCTGACAGAGAGCGAGGAGGCCGGCCCGGGGCACTACCTCCTGCCTACAGAGGCGGTATACGAGTTGGACAGCATCGACAGGAGGGTGCTCCGCATACCCGAACCGGAGCCCCTGCAGGTCTCCCTCCAAACGGTGGGAGCCATGGGCTCTCGTCGCTTCGAAATCCAGGCTCGAGTGCGGCACCCCAAACACGGGATGCTCCACCAGTACGCGAGGCGCACCGGACCCTTCTTCGTCCTGCCTTCTGGTGAGGCAGTCATGGCCACGCCTGAGGTCACCAGGCTCTTGGACGAGATCGAAGTCCTGCCGCAGAAACCAATGGACCAGCCGGAGTACCTCGCCCGGGTTAAAGCAGCTGCAGAAGCTGCTGGGGCAGACCTGGACAGCTACCTGGCCCGGGAGGAGGTACACCTTGTAAGTGATGTCGAGCTCGAGCCCAAGCTCGTAGCCCCCGATCACTTAGTACTGATTCCAGTTCTGCCCGAGCTCCCGGTTGAGCTGGCGCAGGAAGTACACCCCCAGCTGAACACGGTCCCCGCTTACCTGCCAGTGGAACATCAGGGCAAACAAAAGCGCGTCTTCTTAAGCGACCGCGCACAACGGATACTGCGCCAGTGGCAGAACCGCCCGGAGGTGCGCGGTAGCGATGTTGCCCGCCTTCTGCGCAACCCGGCCCCTTTCCTGCCGGAGGAGATCGACCTTGCCAAGTTTAGCGAGCGGGTGAAAGGTATCAAGCTTCGTGTCTATCGAGCTCATCCTTACCTGGCCGCGCAGCCTGTGGCACGCGGCTGGTTTGAGTTCCGCCCCAGCTGCCAGCTGGAGGAGGTTGATGTCCCGCGTAATGATGAGTTGACCGCTTCGGCCGACGCCGAAATTCCTATAAACGGTGAGCGGGGGACCGGGGACCTGCCTCAGCTGAGCCTCGAGCAGCTGAAGAAGTTGGCCGAAGAAGCAGGCGACGACGGATACGCCTACGTACCGGGGCTCGGATGGGTGGAGATCCCCAAGAGCGCGAGTGACTTCATCGCAGCCAGCCAGGAGCTGCTGGAGATGTCTCCCGAAGGTCGCTTTGACAGAACCCAGCTCTCGTACGTGCTCGATATCTTCACCAACATAGAGGATCTGGGGTACAGCGAGGAGCTGCTCGAGGAGCGGGAGGCCATCCTGGCGGACGAGTCGGGCGAGGAGCCCGCGGGATTCAACGGCACTCTGCAGCCTCACCAGCGAGAGGGGCTGAGCTGGCTCAAGCGGCTCCGCCGCCTTGGACTCGGTGGCCTACTTGCCGACGACATGGGACTGGGAAAGACAATTCAAGTACTGGCCTTTATGGCCTACCTCCACGAGCGAGGAGAGCTTCGACCGAGTCTGGTGGTGCTGCCTCGGGCGGTATGGGAGAATTGGCAGGCAGAGGTCTATAGGTTCTGCCCTGGCCTTCGGCTCTATACGCACGGGGGACCCGGACGCACCAGGTCACCCCACTTCCTCTCTCAGTGGGACGTGGTCTTGACCACCTACGAGACCCTCACTCGCGACCAGTTCTTTATGGGCCAGGTGGATTGGCGGTTAGTGGTCTGCGACGAAGCGCAGAAGATCAAGAATATGACGGCCCTGGCCACCTCGGCGGCCAAGGCGCTGAAGGCGTCCATGCGGGTCGCCATGACCGGAACCCCCGTGGAAAACAACCTGGGTGAGCTCTGGTGCATTGTCGATTTTGCGCAACCCGGGCTGTTGGGAAGCTACCGGCAGTTCAGGCAGCAGTACGAGAAACCTTTGAAGAGCGGCGACCCCAAGACGATGCGACGAGTTGAAAGGGACCTGGCGTGGCGCCTACGGCCCATTTACAAACGGCGGACCAAGGAGGAACATCTGAAGAACCTGGAGCTTGAACATGATTACCGCTATGTACCAATGAGCAGTCGCCAAGAGCAGTTGTACGTGGACATCCTGGAGCGAGCCAGGGGAAAGAAGGGCACCGCTCTGGGGGCCCTGCAGCTCCTGCTTCAGGTTTGCAGCCACCCAGCCCTAGTCGATGGGAGCTGGTGGCACAAGAAACCTAAGGAGTTGGTACAAGAAGCTCCGAAGCTCGAAGAAACCATCCACATCCTCGACAGAATCCGGGGGTGGGAGGAGAAGGCGCTGGTCGTGACTCACTGGCGGGACATGCAGCAGATCCTGCAGCGGGTGATCTTGGAGCGGTACCGAATCCATGCCAAGATCATCAACGGTGAATCAGTGAACCGTAAGTCTCTCGGCGACCAGTTCGCCGCCCACCCCGGCTTCAACGTGCTCATCATCTCTCCCAAGGCCGGCGGCGTGGGGCTGAATCTTGTGGGTGCCAACCACGTGATCCATTACTCACGCTGGTGGAACCCGGCGGTGGAGAAGCAGGCCACTGACCGCGTCTTCCGAATAGGCCAGACGAAGAACGTTACAGCATACTATCCAATAGTGACCCATCCGAGTAGCAGGACTGTAGAGGTTATTTTGAACCAACTGCTGAGCGAAAAGCGTGAACTGGCGGAGCGTGTCATTATCCCCAGCAGCATGCTTGACGTCAGCACCGAACTCGCTGCCCAGCTGGGGCTCGTACACTGAACCCATGTGCCTTTGAAGGCTCAGATGTCAAAGGGTGTTCCGCGGCCGTCCGTGCAGCCCAGATTGTAATCATTGATAGTGAAGGCCTCAGGCGAAGGGTCAGTCCAAGGATCATCGTCCGGAACCTCCCCAGGTGGCCATTGGCCCGGCTGTGACTCAGGAGGGGCTCCCGGTCGACTGACCGGAGGGTGGCTGTATCTACTTCTTTCCCCAGAAGCCCTCTCATTCTCATGTTCTCTTCACCTTTTCTCGAGCAATACCACGCACTCCACGTGGTAGGTCTGCGGGAACATGTCCACGGGCCGTACGGGCCCGAGGGTGTAGCCGGCCCTGCAGAGCTGCGCCAGGTCCCGCGCGAGGGTCACCGGGTTACAGGACACGTAGAATATCCTGTCCGGCGCCAGCGCCGTCAGGGCATCGACCACCCTCCGGGTAAGGCCCCGTCGCGGCGGATCCAGCACCACTACGTCAGGCCTGAACCCGAGGTCCTCGAGGGCATCCTCGGCCGTCGCGCGCAGGAAGCTGGCGTTCTCCACCTCGTTCCGAGCGGCATTGGACCGCGCGTCCTCTACGGCTGGTGGTACGCTCTCCACCCCCACCACCCTGTGACAGTACCCGGCGAGCGACAGGCCGATGGTCCCGATGCCGCAGTAGAGGTCGAGGACCACCTCGTGTCTGCGCGGACGCACGAGGTCGAGGACGGTCTCGTAGACCAGCTCCGTAGCGGTGGGGTTCACCTGGAAGAAGGAGGCCGGGCCGAGCTCGAAGGAAAGGCCCAGCAGCTCCTCCCGAATCCGGGGCGAGCCGTGGACGTGCAAGTATTCGTCGCCGAGGATCACGTTGTCCTCCGAGGTGTTCACGTTGAGGTAGACGGAGGCCAGGTCGGGGACCGCTTCGGTCAGCTGGCGGATCAGGTCATCTTTTCCCGGGAAATATCGAGAGGTGACGACGACCGTCACCAGCGCCTCGGCCGTCTTCTCCGACACCCTGCACACCAGGTGTCGGATCACGCCCCGCCTGGTGTCCTCCCGGTATACCTCGATGCCGAGCTCTTGGACCAGCCTCTTGGCCTCCCGCATGATGAGGTTGTTGGTTCGGTGCTGGATGTAGCACTGGTCGGTATCTACCACGTCGTGGGTGCCGGGGGCGTAGTAGCCGGCGATGACCCGCCCTCCCTCTTGAGCCAGGGGAAAGGCGGACTTGTTCCGGTAGTACCAGGGCCGGGTGGGGACGACGGGCTCAACCTCAACCCCGCGCAGGCGCCCGATCCTCTCGAGGGCGTCGAAGACGAGCCTTCGCTTCAAGCGCAGCTGTTCGTCGTAGGCTATGTGTTGGAGCTGGCAGCCGCCGCAGGTGTAAAAGACCGGACAGCGCGGGCGGACGCGGTGGGGAGAGGGCTCCTCCACCTCCAGCAGCTCGGCGCGGCCAAAACCCCTCCGCACCTCCGTGACCCTGCACCTAACCCTCTCGCCGGGGACGGTGAAGGGCACGAAGAGCACGAAGCCCTCGTGGCGCGCGACCCCCTCACCACCAAAGGCCACGTTGTCTATCACAACGCTCAGGACGTCGCCTTCCCGAACGGGCGGCTCCATCACCAACCTCCTGCATAACCCCCGCGGCGCAGTCGAATGCTATCACCCGGAGGAGATCATGAACCTAACCGATACCCTGCTGGCATTTATCTTGGCGGGCCTGGCGGGCCTGAGCATGGCCCTGCAGGGGTCCATGAACTCGGCCCTGGGGAAGACCATCGGTCAGCTGGAGGCCACGGCCGTGGTGCACTTAATCGGCACCGTTACCGCGGCCGGCCTGCTTCTCCTGGGGCTCGGCAAGGGCGACCTCGCCAGGTACGCCGACGCCCCGCCCTATACCTACCTCGGCGGCGTCCTCAGCGTGGTCATCATCTACCTCGTGGTGGCCAGCATTCCCCGGGTGGGCGTCGCCCCGGCCACCACCGCCATCATCGTGGGGCAGGTGCTAACGGCCGCGCTGATAGACCACTTGGGGCTGTTCGGCCTCAAGAGGATCTCCTTCTCCTACCTCAAGCTCCTGGGCATAGCCCTGCTGGCCGCTGGGGCCTGGTTCCTGCTGAGCGAGGATTAGCCCAGCTCCCGCCGGAACAGCTCGTTGACCAGCTGCGGGTTGGCCTTCCCCTTGGTCTCCTTCATGACCTGACCCACCAGGAAACCGAGCGCCTTCTTCTTGCCGCCCCTGTAATCGGCCACGGGGCCCGGGTTCTCCTCGATGATCCTGCGCACGAGGGGGAGCAGCTGGCCCTCGTCCGATATCTGCACGAGCCCCTTCTCCTCGACGATGGCCCGGGGCTCCTTGCCCGTGTCCACCATCTCCTCCAGGACCGATTTGGCGATCTTCCCGCTTATGGTGCCGTCGTCGATGAGCCGGAGCATGGCGGCGAGGTTCTCCGGCGTCAGGGGAGACCTCTCGATGTCCAGGTCACGCTCCCTGAGGACCCGCGACACCTCGCCCATGAGCCAATTGCTCACGGCCTTGGCGTCGTCGTACAGCTTCACCGTCCGATCGAAGAGGTCCCCGAGCGACTTCGAGGCCGTGAGCACCCCGGCGTCGTAGGCGGGCAGCCCGTATTCCTCCACCAGCCTCCTCCTGCGCTGGGCCGGGAGCTCGGGCATCTTCTCGCCGATCTCCCTCACCCAGGCGGGGTCGAGGACCAGCGGCAGGAGGTCGGGCTCGGGGAAATACCGGTAGTCGTGGGCCTCCTCCTTGGACCGCGAGGAGAAGGTGACCCCTCGGCCCTCGTCCCAGTGACGGGTCTCGCGGACCACCCGGCCGCCGCTCTCGAGGACCTCCCTCTGTCTCTGGACCTCATAGGCCAGGGCGCGCTCCACCGAGCGGAAGGAGTTCATGTTCTTGACCTCGGTCAGGGTGCCCCACTCCCGGGAGCCCCGGGGCCGTATGGATACGTTGGCGTCACAGCGGAGCGATCCCTCCTCCATCCTCACGTCCGACACGCCGGTGTACAGCAGGATGGCCCGGAGCTCCTGGAGATACAGCCGCGCCTCCTCCGGCGAGCGGATGTCGGGCTCGGAGACTATCTCCAGCAGGGGCACCCCGGCCCGGTTGAAGTCGACCAGGGAGCCACCCTCGACGCCCTCGTGGAGGAGCTTCCCGAAGCGGTCCAAATCCCCGGCCTGGAGGGCCTCCTTTCCCGCACGGGCGAGGTCCATGAGGGCCCGGTAGAGGGGGAGCTTCTCAGTTACTGTCCTGTTCTGGTCCGATAGGATCTCCCCGGATCGCCGCTTAAGTCCGGTATAGAAAACTCTTATCCGCGCGAAGAACTCTTCCCGGAGGCCCTCCGACAACACCACCGGTTCCACCTCCACCCGCTCGTCGGGGAAGAACCGGATGAAGTTGAGGCCTCCGTATGCAGCGGCGTACTGGTCCTGCTTTCCGATGCGATGTCCCAACCGCACGATCTCGAGCTCACACGCCTCGCGGGCCAGCCGCTCCGGATCCACCGGGACACCGCTATAGGCGTAGAGGGCTTTGAGGAGCCCCACCGTGAGGGCCGAAGAGGAACCGAGTCCGGTCCCAGCCGGGACGTCGGCAATGGTCACCACCTCGATCTGCTTCCTTATCCCCACCCGCTGTAGCGCCTCCCGCACGATCTCGTGGCGCAGCTCCTCGGGGCGCTTCACGATCTCGGTGCGGGTGTAGGCGACCCGGATGGTTTCCTCGAAACGCTTGTTCACCGCCACGTACATATACTTGTCGATGGTGGTGGAGAGAACCGCGCCGCCGATCTGGCGGTAGACCGCGGGGAGATCGGTTCCCCCGCCCAAAAAGCTCACGCGGAACGGGGTCCGGGTGATGATCATCTCCCATACCTCCGCCGGGCTTCTTCCAATCGTTCCGGGGTCCCGATGTCCAGGAGCTCCACCGGGGATATGAACCCCCAAAGCTCCTCCCCCGCCTCGAGGGCCGCGGGGAAGAGGTCCCTCACGAAATCCCACCTGGCTCCCTCGGGAAGGTACGAAAGGATCCGCGGCTCCAGAAGATAAACCGCAGCGTTGCCCCATCTTCCGTAACGGAAGTCCCCGGGAGCAGGATGCCAAGCGACGATCCTTCCCCGAGGATCCAGCTCGGCGATGTCACAGTCCTCGGGGCGGTCCGTCTCCTGGAGGACCACGGTCCCGATCCCCCGATGTTCGTGATGGAAAGAAAAGAGATCTTCAAGCGGGAAGCCATTCAACACTACGTCCCCGTAGACCACGAGGAATCGCTCGGAGAGGTACCTCCGCATCCGGTCCAGGGCCCCAGCAGTACCCAGGAGCTCTTCCTCGAAGGTGTAGTGGACCGAGACCCCGAAATCCGAGCCGTCCCTTAAATAAGACACGATCTTCTCGGGCTTATGGTGTAAATTGATGATTACCTCTTTGATTCCTGCGCGCGAGAGGACGTCTAAATTCCAAGCCAGAAGCGGCCTTCCTCCCACGCGCAGGAGCGGTTTCGGGACCTCGTATGTAAGGGGCCTAAGCCGCGTCCCCTCCCCCGCACAAAGGAGCACCGCCACGCGGGGCGCCCCGGGAGGCTTACCCGCCATCCTCTTCCGCCCCTTCCCGCTTCAAGATGAGATCGGCGGCCGAGGCCAGGTCGGCGCAGACAGCGTCGGGAGCGGCATCCGAGCGGCCATCGGAACCACCGAAACCGGTGCGCACCAAGACCGTAAAGCAACCCGCCCGTTTTCCCGCCTCGATGTCCGTGGTCATATCGCCCACGAGATATGACCGGGAAAGGTCCAGTCCGAGTTCCTCCGCGGCCCGCAAAAGCATCCCCGGCGCGGGCTTCCTGCACGGGCAGCCTTCGGCGGGCGTGTGGGGACAATAGTAAATGCCATCGAGGGAAGCCCCTTCCCGGGAAAGTTCCTCCTGGAGGCGGAGGTGGATCGCCCCCAGGGTCTCCTCGGTGAGATGCCCGTACCCTACCCCGGCTTGGTTGGTGACCACCACCACGGCAAACCCCGCTTCCCTCAGCTTCCGGATCGCCTCCGCCGCCCCGGGGAGAAGCTCCACCCGGGCGGGGTCGTCCAGATACCCGTCCCACTGTCTGATGATCACCCCGTCCCGGTCGAGGAATACCGCCTTTTTCGTGACGCGTGACGAGTGATGGGTGATGGATTTCCTACTTTGTCCCATCACGGATCACCCATCACCGATTACTTGACAACCAGGGAAACGAGCCTCCCGGGTACGGCGATGGCCTTGACCAGTTCCTTTCCCTCCAGATACCGCTTCACTTCCTCGGCCTTGAGCACTGCCTCGCGCAGGGCATCGGCGTCCCCGGCTACGTCATGGGGGAGCCTCACCCGGGCGCGGACCTTGCCGTTTATCTGCACCGGGATCTCCACGGAAAGGAGCTTCACCGCCTCCTCATCGTAGGCGGGCCACCCCTGCTCCAGCACCGCCCCTTCCTCCCCGAGCCGCGACCATAGTTCTTCGGCGATGAAGGGGGTGAAGGGGGAGATGAGGAGTACGAGGTTCCTCACGATCCGCTTGAGAAGCGCGAGGTTCGGCTCGCCCCGGTTGAGATACTCCTCGAGGCTATTTGTGAACTCCATGATTCCCGCGATGGCCACGTTGAAGCCGAACCGACGGGACTCGAACTCCCGCGTCACCTTGCGGATCGTCTCGTTGAACTTCGCCCACAGCTCCCGCTCCGCCGGCGGAAGCGCCGCGGGGTCGAAGTCTCCCCCCACTTCCTTAACCCGGGGAATCCAGGTGGTAAGTAGCTCCCAAAAGCGGTTGAGGAAGCGCCACGCCCCCCGCAATCCTTCCTCGGACCACTCGATCTCCTTCTCCGGCGGCCCCATAAAAAGGGTGTACAACCTCTCGGTGTCGGCCCCGTACTTTTCGATGAGTTCATCGGGCGAAACCACGTTCAGTTTCGACTTCGACATCGCCACCACCGAGACCTCCAGCTCCCGGTGGCAGTGGGGACAGTATTTCCCGTCCACCACCTCCTTAGGCGGGACCCAGCGGTGCTCGGGGCACCAATAGGCGGGGTAGGTGATCATCCCCTGGGTGAAGAGCCGCGCGAACGGCTCCCCGAAGGAGAGGTACCCCATATCCCTCAGGGCCTTGGTGATGAACCGGGAGTAAAGGAGGTGCAAGATCGCGTGCTCCACCCCCCCGACGTACAGGTCCACCGGGAGCCACGCGTTCACAAGCTCCGAGTCGAAGGGTTTATCGTCGTCGTGGGGGGAGATGTAGCGCAGGTAATACCAGGAAGAATCCACGAAGGTGTCCATAGTATCGGTCTCACGTCGGGCGGGGCCGCCGCACTTGGGACACGTGGTATGTACGAACTCCTCGATCCCCGAGAGCCCTTTCAGCCCGATCTCCTTTACCTCGGGGAGGAGGACGGGGAGGTCTTCCTCCGGCACGGGGACAGTTCCGCACTTGTCACAGTAGACGATGGGGATGGGTGCCCCCCAATAGCGCTGGCGGGAGATCAACCAATCGCGCAGGCGGTAGTTCACGGCGAATTTTCCAATCCCCCGTGCCTCCAACCACTCCGTCGTCCGCTTCACCGCTATATCGCCCGGCGTCCCCGTGAGCGGCCCGGAGTTGATCATCTCCCCGTACTCGGCGTGGAAGAGGAGGTCGCGGTAGAACTCCACTCGCCACAACATCTCGGCCACGGTGCGCGCCCCTTCCACCCGCGGCTCGAGCGCCTTGCATTTCTCGAGGACCGCCCTCTCTTCCTCCAGAGAGCCCACGTCCATCACCGCGTCGGGGAACACAAATTGCCACCCAGCACCGATCACTTCGGTCCATGAGCCCGGGCGAAGGTATTCGCGGACGAGTTCAACGTAGCGGCCGCGATCGGCCTCCGGAAAGCTCACGTACAAGGAGCCCTCTTTTTCCTCGAAGGTAAATCCCGCTTCCCTCAAAGCCCCGGGGAGGCCCTGTTCGAAGGTCCCGGCCATCACGTAGCTCTTGGCCACCCCCCCGGGCGGGGCGATCACGGGGATGACCGGGATCCCATACTTGAGCGCGAACTGGAAGTCACGTTCGTCGTGGGCGGGGACGGCCATGATGGCCCCGGTGCCGTAAGTCATGAGGACGTAGTCGGCGATCCAGATGGGGATCCTCTCCCCGTTCACGGGGTTTATCGCATAGGCCCCGATGAAGACCCCGGTCTTCTCCCTTTCGGTGGAGAGCCGCTCCACCTCCGTCCGACGCGCGGCGAGTTTCCGGTATTCCTCCACTTCGGCGCGCTTCTCCGGGGCGGTGAGCTTCTCCACCAGGGGATGTTCCGGGGCCAGCACCATGAAGGTAGCCCCCCACAGGGTGTCGGGGCGGGTGGTGAAGACCACGATCTCATCGCCCAGCTCGCTCCGGAAAACGACGTTTGCCCCTTCGGAACGGCCGATCCAGTTGCGCTGCATAGTCTTTACGTGCTCGGGCCAATCCAGGGTGTCCAGGTCCCGCAGGAGCTCTTCAGCGTAGGCGGTAATCCGGAAGAACCACTGGGTGAGGGTCTTCTTCTCCACCGGGGTATTACACCGTTCGCAGCGCCCCCCTACCGCCTGCTCGTTGGCGAGTACCGTCTCGCAGGTGGGGCAGTAGTTCACCTCCGCCTCCGCCCGGTACGCCAGACCGCGCTCGTATAGCTTCAGGAAGATCCACTGGGTCCACTTGTAATATTCAGGCTCGCAGGTGGCAATCTCCCGGTCCCAGTCGAATACCACCCCCCAATCCCGGAACTGGCGCTTGAACTCGGCGATGTTCCGCATAGTCCAATCCCGGGGGTGAACCCCGGAGCGGATGGCCTGGTTCTCCGCCGGGAGGCCGAAGGCGTCCCACCCCATGGGGTTGAGGACGTTATAGCCCCGCATAATGAGGTAGCGGGTGATGGCATCGCCGAGGATGTAGTTGCGGCCGTGACCCACGTGGGGCTTGGCCGAAGGATAGGGAAACATGTTGAGGTAGTAGAACTTGCGGGAAGTATCGTTTATATCCGCTTTGAAAAAGCCCTTTTCCCACCAGAAGTCTTTCCAGCGCGCCTCGATCACTTTGGGGTTGTACGGTTCACCCATCTGCTACCTCCTTGGCCAGCGCTACACCGGCGGAGATCACCTCCTCCACCGCTTCCGGGGAGTTCATCTCGCAGTAGACCCGCAGGATCGGTTCCGTCCCCGAGGCCCGGAAAAGGAGCCAGCCGTTTTCGAACCTGAGCTTCACCCCGTCCAGGGTTTCCACGGCCACCACTTTCCTCCCGCCGATGGAATCTGGAGGCGCGGACTTCACCCGCTCCACCACCTCTAACCGCTCCCCGAGCTCCAGATCCACCCGGTCGTAGTAATGGGGGCCATACCGGCGGAAAAGCTCCTGCAGGAGCGTCCCCAATCCTTTCCCTTCAGCGGCGATGAGCTCAAGCAAAAGCAGCCCCGCGAGGATCCCGTCCCGCTCCGGCAGGTGCCAGCGGTATCCATACCCTCCGGACTCCTCGGCGGCGAACATCGCTTCCCCTCGGAAGAGCCCTTCCACCGCCCATTTGAACCCGATCTTTATCTCGCGCACCTCGAGCCCACTATCCTCGGCGATCTTCCGGATGAGGTCGGTGAGGGCGAAGGACTTGAGGACAAGGCCCCGTTCCCCGCGGTTCCGGATGAGATGCCACAGGATGAGGGAAGAGGTGCGGTGGGTATCGAGGAAGTTACCCTCTTCGTCCATGGACGCTGCACGGTCGCCGTCCCCGTCGGTGATCAATCCCACCAGGATCCTGCGACGCACCCGCCCTTTCAGGGAACGGATCACCGCCCGCGTTGGCCCCATCAGCTCCGGCAGGGGCTCCGGCTTCTTCCCTCCGAACAGGGGATCGATTCGGGAGCGGATAGCGGTATAGGGGACCTTGTACTTGCCGAGGAGCTCCGCGAGGTACCCCTGGGCAGAACCGTACATGGGATCCACCACCACGTGCAGCGGCGCCCGGGAGATGTCCTTGAGGTCCACCCGGCCCTCTAGGACCTCCAGATACTCCTCCCGCAGGGACGTAAGGGGGACGTCCTCTGCGCGGAGCTCGGGGGGACGGGGAGGAAGATGCCGCTCGATGAGGTCGGTAGCTTCCTTGGTGGCCGAGCCCCCGTACTCGGGCTTGAACTTGTAGCCGTTGTAAATCGGGGGGTTATGAGAGGCCGTTATCATCACCGCCCCGGCGAGTTTCCGTTTCACCACGATGTAGGAGAGCGCCGGAGTGGGCACAGGGGAATCGGTGAGCGCCACCGGGACCCCGCGGGAAGCGATGACCTTGGCCGTGACCCCGGCGAACTCGGGGGAGAGGAACCGCGTGTCGTATCCCACCACCAGCCCCGCGTCCGGCCCCCGATACGGGACGCCCCAACCCCGGTAGAAGGGAAGGTCCCTACGCTCGGGGTCCTGGAGATACTCAGCGGTGGCGGCCGCGGCCCGGGCCACGTTCCCGAAGGTGAAGTCCTGAGCGATTACCCCACGCCAGCCGTCGGTGCCGAAACGAATACCATCTGCCACGGGTACCTCCTATCGGAGTTCCACCCTCTTCACATGAGGGGGGAACCGGATCTCGTTCTCCTTCAGGAGCTCAATGATAAGGTCTTTGGGGATCGCTGTCTCGAGCCAGAGATCATGTACACGGGCCACGCCGTTTCGCACCGGCACCCGCTCCAACGCCCGCTCAATAGCCTTCTTATAGCTGGCCCTCAAGGCCAGCCTTCTTTCCTCGTCCACGGCGCCCTTAGGTCAGTATGTATATTCCACAGTGTACTCCACCGCCGCTTCCCCTTTCGGAGGGACGGGGAGCCGGAAGAGCACCCGATGTGCGTCCAAGACCTCGTAGGGGAGCGAGGAGTAAAGGATGCGCCACTCGCCCCGCATCTCTTCGATTACCTCCACCGTGACGGGCTTCTCCTTGGCCGAGCGGATCACAATGCGATAGCCTTCACGGTAGCGGTCCTTAGCCAACCGCACGTACTCGGTCTGGATGCGCTCCCCCGTGAGGTCGAAGGCCACACCCAGCGAGAGCTCCACCTGTTTATCCACGGGGGTGTGGCCGATGGCAGCCTCCCCCAAGAAGGCCCCTTCCCCGAAGACCCGGACCGTCCCGGCGGGAAGGGGAAGCCCGGTGGTGTTAGTGAATTTTAGTATGAAGAGAATCGAACCGTAGGCGAAGCGGTAAACCTCCTCCGTTTCCACCTGGGTTTTGGGGAGGTACTCTACCATTGTCTCTCCCTGAGGGATGTCCACCGTCCTGGGAAGGGCGTAGCGGTAGTACTCCGCTACCGGGGAGACCTCCGGGGCGGGAGCGGCCGCGAGGGCCAAGGCTTCGGCGCGGAAGGCACCGGCTTGTTTCGGGCCAAACACCTCCCCCGCAATGAGGTTCACCTGTGCCCCGTGGAAATCGACTCCGCAACGGTTACGCAGGATGGCGACCCCCCGCAGGGAGAGCGTTCCCTCGGAGTAGGTCCCGAGGTAGCTCGCCTCCCACGAGAGCTCCCGAGCGAGGTAGCGGAGCGTGAGCTTTTCGGACTCGGGGACGGCCGAAAGGTACAGCTTGAGGGCCGGAAGCTCGACGAGGTTCGGCTTATTTGGGGAAAGGACGCTCTCGTATTGGGGAATGAAGAGATACCCCTCTTCGGTTTGGAGGAGGATCCCCCCTTGGAGGGACACCAAAATCCCCCGCGCCGTCCTCCCGGCGTAGCTCACAAGGACCTCTTTGCCGACGAGGCTCTCCAAACCCAGATTGGGCGTCACAAGCTGCCATTTTAAGACTTCGATCCCATCCCAGGTCAGTGACCCCGGGATCACCGTCGTGGGAAGACCCTCGATCACCGCCACCTTATCCCCTTCGAGGACGAGAGCCCTTTCCTCCTCCACATAGGCGAACCCTCCTTGATAGAGGGTCACCTGGGTTGTCGCCGAGGCCAGAATCCCGAATGAGAGTACAAGGAACCCAAGGTACCGCATGGGATACCACCGCCTTTTGGTAGCTCGTTCAAGTTATCTTACCACGGATGTTCCCCCGGGCAATGCCATCCCATTGGCGTACAGCTCCCCCACATTTATACTCCGGCCCGATGAATGCCCGGGGTTTTTGGACGCGAATCTTTTGGATCAATTTGCGTTTGTGTGGGCTCGCGGCCGCGGTGGGGACCTTGGCGGGGTTCGGGGCGATCCTCTTCCGGTGGTTTATCTTCTGGGTGGGGGATCTCGCCTATTACCAGACGTTTTCCCGCGTCTACCTTCCCCCCTCAGAGCACGCCCTCGGCCCCTGGGCCGTGGTCGTGCCCGCCGTGGGCGGTTTTCTGGTCGGCCTCATCACCAAGTTCTTCGCCCCCGAGACTAAGGGGCATGGAGTCCCCGAGGTGATGGCGGCGGTGGCCACCCAGGATGGGAGGATCCGCCCTCGGGTGGCATTGGCCAAGATCCTCGCCTCCGGCATCTGCATCGGCAGCGGGGGCTCCGCGGGAAGGGAAGGGCCCATAGTCCAGATCGGAAGCTCCCTGGGAAGCGCCTTGGGACAGTTCCTGAAGCTCCCTCCCGGCGAGCTCAAAGTCCTGGTGGGGTGTGGAGCCGCCGGGGGAATCGCCGCCACCTTCAACGCGCCCCTGGCAGGGGTGATCTTCAGCGTGGAGGTGATCCTCCTTGAATTGCGCACCCGCTCTTTCGTCCCGCTGGTGATCGCCTCCACCATGGCCACCGTGGTTTCCCGGGCGTTCCTCGGGCCCGAGCCGGCCTTCTCCGTGCCCCCATACTCCCTGCGCTCCCCTTGGGAGCTCCTCCTTTACCTCGGGTTGGGGGTCGGGGCGGCGCTGGTGGGGCTCGTGGAGACCCGCCTCCTTTACAAGTTCGAGGACCTCTTCGATGACCTGCGGATTCCAAGCCCCATCAAGGCAGCCCTTGGGGGACTCTTGCTTGGGGCTCTGGCCTTGGGCGTCCCCCAGGTGCTGGGCACCGGCTACGAGACGGTGGACCGGATCCTCGCCGGGGGTTTTTCCCCGAACTGGGAGCTCGCGGGGTATTTCCTCGTCCTCTCGTTGGCGAAGATACTGGCTTTGGCCATAACTTTGGGCTCGGGGGGATCGGGCGGGGTGTTTGCGCCTTCCCTCTTCATCGGGGTCGCGTTCGGCGCCTCCTTTGGAGCGGCGGTGAACCTCCTTTTCCCGGAGATAACTGCGCCATATCCGGCATATGCCCTGGTGGGGATGGCCGCTGTCTTCTCTGCTGCGAGCCGCGCCACATTGAGCTCCATCGTGATGCTTTTCGAGATGACACGAAACTATGAGATCATCCTCCCCCTGATGTTTGCCTGTGTGGTGGCGGACGTGGTGGCCTGGTCCATCTCCAAGGAAACCATCTACACCCTGAAGCTTTCGCGTCGCGGGATCCGCCTATCTCCGGAGATGGAGATTAACTGGCTCCGGGTGCATACCGTCTCCGACATCATGCGCCGCACGGTGGAAGTGGTGACCGAAGATGCCCTTGTGGCTGAAGTCCGGGAAAGGATGGCCCGCACTGGACACCCCAGCTTCCCGGTGGTGGATCGGAAGGGCAATCTCGTGGGGATCGTGACTCACCGGGAAATCTTGCGTGCTGACGCTAACGTGCGGGTGGGCGAGGTGGCGGTACGGAACCCGGTGGTTACCTATCCCGACGAGCCCCTGGACGTGGTTTGGGAGAAATTCCGGAAAAGCGGAGTGGGGAGGTTGCCGGTGGTATCTCGGGATGCCCCCGAAAGGATCGTGGGATTCGTTGCGCTCTCTGATATCGTTGCCCGCATCGGCTGGGGGGAGTGACCTTGACCCAGATCTCTCCCGATCACTAAAATTTTAGGTGCCACGCCAGGAAAGTCCCCTTTGATTGGAGTGTTTTGTGAATTCTTCACTCAAACTCATTACAACCTTTTGGAAAGGAGGTGATGGGTATGCTGTGGGAGCTCTATTTGGCCGAGATGGCGGTCAAAGCCCGGGAGGCGGAGCTCCAGCGCCAACTGGAGTTGCAACGCCTCATCCGGGAAGCCCGTCGCGCCCGGGTCCAACGCCCCCGCCGCGTCAGCATACCCTTCGCCTCCTTGAGGCTCCGGCTCTCCCGGGCCTGAGCCACTTCCGTTTGGCGACCTCATCTCCTTAGGGTATAGTTCGGCGAACTTCAACTTGCATAAGGAGGTACCATGGCCGTAAAGGTGGACGAGAACCTCTGCACCGGGTGCGGGCTTTGTGCGCAGGTATGCCCCGATGTATTTGAGATGGGCGATGATGGGCTCTCCCACGTGAAGGCCGGAGCCGACGAATCCCTCCCCTGTGTGGACGAGGCCATCGATCAGTGCCCTGTGAGCGCTATCAGCAAGGAGTGAGACACCGTGCGGTCAAGGGGCGGGGATAACCCCGCCCCTTTTTCTATCCCATTGCCTGGGAAAAAGTTAGGGCTCGCTCTAAGTTCGGGCGGGGCCCGGGGCACGGCCCACATCGGCGTGCTCAAGGCCCTGGAAGAGGCAGGCTTTTCCCCCGCGGCCATCGCCGGGACGAGCGTGGGGGCGTGGGTGGGAGGCTGCTATGCCGCCGGCGTCCCCCTAGAGGAACTGGCCCGTTATTGGAAGGAGCTACGTTGGTACGGGGTCGGACGACACCTCATTCCCGGTCCCGTGTGGCGGGGTTGGACCTCCGGGAACTCTTTGCTGCGCGCCGTCAAGAAACTTGTGGGGAATGTTCGCATCGAAGACCTCGAGATCCCCTTCATCGCGGTGGCCACAGATCTGGCTACGGGCGAGGCCATCTGGATCAGGGAAGGGCCCCTGGCCGAGGCCATATGCGCTTCTGGCGCGGTCCCGGGTTTGGTGGTGCCGCGTCCCTGGAACGGCCGGTGGCTCATCGATGGGGGTGTAGTAGACCCGCTGCCGGTGGAAGCAGTTCGGTCCCTGGGGGCCGAGGTAGTGGTGGCGGTGGACGTGCTCGTTTGTCCTGCAGAGAAACAATTCTTGAACCCCAACGTGTTTAAGGTCCTCTTCCAGATGTCCACCATCTTCCAAAAACGCATCTCCCAGCTCGAAGCCGAAACCCAGCGGCCAGACCTCCTGCTCCAACCCCGGTTCGGTCCCAATCCACCTCGCTACGCCAACATCGGCCGGGCGGTGGAAGTGGGGTATCAAGAGATGCGCCGCCATCTTCCGCGCCTCCGGGAGCTTTTGGGCCCATGAGGTAAGGGTGTTCCGGGATCAACCCTCCAAGCTCGATACCGCGATCTCGCTGTCCGTGGGCCTCATCTGTATATCCTTCGCCGCCATCATGATCCGGCTCACCCTTTCCCCCGCAGTTACCGTGGCAGCATGGCGGATGGCCATCGCGGCCATGATCCTTTTGCCGACCCTCCTGCGGCGACGGGGTCCGCCCATTGACCGGAGCCACTTTTTCTTTTCCCTCCTTTCGGGGTTCTTCCTCGCCCTCCACTTCTCCTTTTGGATCGCGTCGCTCCGGTATACCACGGTAGCGAGCTCGGTGGTTTTGGTCTCCACGAGTCCCCTTTTCGTGGGGCTTTTCTCCGTGGGCCTCGGGGAGCGTCCGACCCGGGCGCTATGGGAAGGGATCGTGCTCTCCACCGTAGGGGCAGTGATGATCGGGTGGAGGGACTTCACGATTGGGGGGAAGGCGTTTTGGGGAGATGTGCTGGCCTTGCTTGGAGCGGCAATGGCCGCGGCGTACCTGCTCATGGGCCGACGGGTCCGGCGGGAGCTGGGGCTCCTTCCCTACATCACCCTTTCCTACACCACCGCTGCCCTTCTCCTTTTGGTCTATCTTGGGCTCTTTTTCCAGGGGTCTTTTTTTCCCACAAAAAGCGATTGGCCTTGGCTCTTACTCCTCGCCTTAGGCCCCCAACTGCTCGGCCACACCTCCCTCAACTGGGCCCTGAAGTTCCTCCCCGCGGCCATGGTGGCCTTGGTGACCCTGGGCGAGCCTGTTTTGAGTTCCCTTTGGGCGTTCCTTATTTTCGGGGAGGGAATCAGGGTGCTACAGGGAATCGGGATCGGGCTGGTGCTTTTCGGAATTACCCGGGGGCTGGGAAGTGACAAGGCGTTGGGTTAACCTAGGCCCCGGGATGAATCGAGCGGAAATCCTTGAGCGGGGGAAAAAGAAGATCTCCTGGGTCCGGGCCCACATGCCCCTCCTTGCCCGCATCGAGGAGGAGTTCGTCCGGGAAAAACCCTTTTCCGGAGTCAAGATCGCTGTCTCCGTCCACTTGGAGGCCAAGACCGCCCGGCTCGCTTTGGCCCTGGCCGCCGGGGGAGCGGAGCTTGCCGTCACTGGCTCCAACCCCCTCTCCACCCAGGACGATGTGGTGGAGGCCCTGAAGGAGGAGGGGCTTTCCGTTTACGCCAAACACGGTGTCTCGGAGGAACAATACTGGGAAGATCTTAAGCGCACCCTCTCCATAAAGCCCCACCTCGTCTTGGACGACGGGGGCGACCTCACTGCGCTCCTCCACGGGGAGTGCGCCGCCTGGGGAAACGAGACTGTAGGGATCTGCGAAGAGACCACCACGGGCGTGGTGCGGCTGCGGAAGCTCGCTGCAGAAGGAAAACTTCGTTACCCCGCCGTGGCGGTGAACGACGCCCGGATGAAGTTCCTCTTCGACAACCGTTACGGCACGGGGCAATCTACCTGGGACGCCATCATGCGCACCACCAACCTGTTGGTGGCGGGGAAGGTGGTGCTGGTGGTGGGATACGGGTGGTGTGGCCGGGGGATCGCGTTGCGAGCCCGGGGCCTGGGCGCCCGGGTGGTGGTCTCCGAAGTAGATCCGATACGGGCCGCCGAGGCGTTGATGGACGGCTTCTCCGTCGCCCCATTACGCGAAGCTATCCGGGAAGCTGATTTCCTCGTCACCGCCACCGGGTGTATCGACGCGGTGCCTTATGAGGCCATCCTGGAAGCGAAGGACGGACTCCTCCTCGCCAACGCCGGCCACTTCGACGTGGAGATCGATGTGAAGACGTTACGGGAGCGAGCACCGTCCCGGAAGGTCAGGGATAACGTGGAAGAATTCGCTCTCCCCAACGGAAAAAAGGTCTATCTCCTCGCCCAGGGCCGCCTGGTGAACCTCGCCGCCGGGGACGGGCATCCCGCGGAGATCATGGACATCTCCTTCGCCCTCCAGGCGCTCTCCCTTAAGTGGCTGTGGGAAAGGGGAGGGGACCTCGCCCCCGGGGTCTACGCGGTGCCCCCGGAGATAGATGAGGAAGTGGCGCGGATGTTCCTGACGGCCAACGGGATCGGGATAGACGAGCTCAACCCTGAACAGAAGCGGTACCTGGGATTGGGATGAGTGGCGGGGGCAAGGTGGCCCGCATCGGGGTGTTCCGGGTCGCCCGGCGGATGTGGGAGCTGGGGCTCGTGGCGGGGAGTTCCGGGAACGTCTCTCTGCGAAAAGCGAAAGTGATCTACATCACCCCAAGCGGAGTCCCCTACCGGCACCTTCATCCCAGGATGATCGTGGCCATCGACCCACAGGGCCGTGTCATCTCCGGCCCCGGGACGCCCTCCACCGAATGGCGCTTACACGTCTACATTTACCGGGAGTTCCCCGAGGTGAGGGCGGTGGTACACACCCACTCGCCCTTCGCCACCGCAGCGGCGGTGCGGGGCGAGCTCCCCCTCCTCACCGACGAGGCCCGCTTGCACTTTCCCAAGGGAATCCCAGTGGCTCCCCACGCTCCGCCCGGGACGTGGGAGCTCGCCCAAAGGGCGGTGGAGGCGCTGCGCCGGGGAAGCGGCGCCTGTCTCCTACAACAACATGGAGTGGTAGCAGTGGGGGAAACCCTCGCAGAAGCCCTCCACGTGGCCCTGTCCGTGGAGGAAGCGGCCCGGATCACCTTTCTGGGCCGGATTCCCTAGCTCACTCCCCTGAAGTCTCCGGGGCACGCCCCCCGAAGGCGAGTTCGAAACAGAAAAACGGCCCCCCAAATGTATCGGGAGGCCCCCCGAACTCCGCGGCCCCGGCAGTCCATTTCTGGGTTATGGTGATCAAGTTCCCCAACATCACCCTGATCCCGAACCATTCCACGGGCCAGAATTCCGCGGCCACATAGGGCAAAAAAGCCCAGAAGCTCCGGGATATGTGGAGATCGGCAGGCCCCGAGAGGGCATCTTCCAGGGAGGAGTAGGCCCGGGAACGCAAGAGGAGCTCCGCACCTCCGCCCCCTCCCAGGAAACCCACTATCGCGGCGAAGCCATTCCCCTCCATGGCGGGGATTTCCACCACGAAGCCCCCGAAGCCAACCCCCAAGGTACTTGAACGGGAACCCTCCTCGGCGGAAAGCTGTCCCCCGAACCCCCCGCCGCCGAACCTGAGGTCCTCACCTCCGAGGCCCGTGCCCCCGTAGAGGAAGAGGGGGCCCTCCAGTACGGGATAACCCGCGTCCTCCAGGGCCGTGTTCAGGGCGGAGATGTCCCACATGAGGATCCCCACGCCGGAAAATCCCGCCCCCATCTCGGCCCCAAGTCCCAAAAGGCCTGCGCCCAACACCACCACCAACGCCAAAGACCGCATACCCCACCTCCTTACGCTGGGTCGCCCTCAGAATTGCTCCAGAAACCTGATGTTGTTCTGGAAGAAGAGGCGGATATCGTCGATGCCGTATTTGAGCATCGCCATCCGCTCGATTCCCAACCCGAAGGCAAATCCCGTGACCTCCTCGGGATCGTAACCAACCTCTTCGAACACCGCGGGGTCCACCATCCCCGCGCCCATGATCTCGAGCCACGGCCCGTCTTTGCGGCGGATGTGGACCTGGGCGGAGGGCTCGGTGAAGGGGAAGAAGTCGGCCGAGAAGCGCATCTCGTACCCGGGGCCGAAGAACTGCCGCACGAACTCCTCGATGATCCACTTGAGGTGAGCCATGGTGAGACCCCGCTCCACCCACAGAAGCTCCACTTGGTGGAACACGGGAAAGTGGGTGGCATCGGGATTATCGCGGCGGTAGCAGCGGCCGGGACAGATGATCCGCACCGGGGGCTTCCGCGATTTCATCACCCGGATCTGCACGGGGGAGGTATGGGTACGCAAAAGGAGGCCTTCGCCGATATAGAAGGAGTCCCATTCGTCCCGGGCGGGGTGGTCCTGGGGGATATTGAGGGCCTCGAAGTTGTAGTAATCGGTCTCCACCTCAGGGCCACTCGCCACATCGAAGCCCATTTCCATGAAGATCCGCTCGATCTCCAGGCGCACCTGGGTCAGGGGATGGAGCGTCCCCACGCCGCGCCAGGTGCCGGGGAGGGTGAAATCGTGGGCCTCCCGTTTTAGACGCTCCGCTTCGGCTTTGGCCGCGATCTTTTCCTTCAGGGCTTCCAGTTCCCGCTGGATTTCCTCCCGCAGGGAGTTCAGGAGCTTACCAGCAGCGGCACGCTCTTGGGGCGGGAGCTCTCGCAGGACCGCGAACAACCGCGGAATGTAACCCTTCCTTCCCAGGAACCGGACGCGGAGTTCTTCCAGTTCTTGTGGTGTGTTGACCCCCGTGCAAACCTTCTCCCACTCGGCACGGATTTCCGCTACTTTGCGTTCGATTTGGTCGTACATTGCCAGGAGATATAACCCCCTAGCTGCATCCCTGTCAACTGAGAGGGCACTGGCTGGCTAATTGGGCCAATTCCTGAAGGTTTTTCCGGGATTGTTTTCATGTCCCAGAAGGCCTGTTCCTGAGGGCGCGGAGTCGGTAAAAATCGTAGGATGGAGGAAGAAAGGCTGCGGGAGCTTTTCGCGATTATCGACCGCACGATCCTCGTGCGGCGTATTACCCTCGGGTCTTTCTGTATTCTCGCCATCGCCGTCCTCGTCTCGTCGGGTATCTCGCCCCTCAATCCTCTATTCTCGGTCCCGTTCCTCTGGCTCCTCCTCACCGTGCCTTTCGAACACCTGGTACATCGCCAGCGTACCTTGCGCTCCATTCAGAATGTTCACGCCGCGTTTTTCGTCGTCGAGGTCCTATTCGTGGGCTACTTGGTACACCGGCTGGGAGGCGTGGAGTGGATCGGGGTGATGTTCTACCTCTTCACCGTGATGTACGCGAACTTCTTCCTCCCCAGGGCGGCGGGATACCTCGTTACCGGGCTTGCCGCGGGAAGTTTCGCCCTGGTGGCGTTCCTAGAGTACCTCGGCCTCATCCCCCACTTCCAGCTCTTTTCCCACCAGGGTCCTCCGTACCGCAACCTTCCCTACGTCGTGGCCACTGTGTTGGTGGGGGGGATAGGAATATACGGGATCCTGGCGTTCACTGTGCGCGCGTTCGCTGACCTCTTCCAGCAAAAAAACGAGGAGCTCGCACGAAGAAAGGCGGCACTGGAGCGGCTTTCCCTGAAGCTCCTTTCTGCCCGCGAGAAGGAGCGAAGGCGGATCGCGCGGAGGATACACGACGAGATGGGACAGGCCTTGGCTGCGGCCCGCTGGGCGTTAGCGGCGGGAAAGGTGGAAGAGGCGGACAGGCTCCTCGCGGAGCTGGGAGAAGGGCTCCGGGACCTCGCCCGGGAGCTCAGACCCCCGCTCCTGGACGAGCTGGGCCTGGGCGCGGCCCTGGCGAAGTTCCTCGAAGACTTCTCGGCCTCCACGGGGATCGCGGTGACAAAAGAGCTTCCCTCCGGACGGTATCCGCCGGAGGTGGAGATCGCCCTTTTCCGTGTGGTTCAGGAGGCACTGGAGAACGTACGCCGCCACGCTCGGGCGAAGCGGGTTACCGTAACGATAAAAGAACGAGGCAGGACATTGATCGGATGGATAGCGGACGATGGAGTAGGTTTTGATAGACGTAGGGCAACCGAGGGCCTGGGCCTTTCCGGAATGAGGGAATGGATTTCCCTAGTGGGGGGGAAGTTGGAGGTGCGTTCCGCACCGGGTAGGGGCACCCGGATCGAGTTCGAGGTCCCCCTTTCGCCCCGCGTTACAGATGAGGAGCTGCCATGAAAACGGTGTTGATCGTGGACGATCATCCCCTCGTGCGGGCGGGGCTTAGGGAACTCCTCCGGGAGGTGGGGTTCGTGGTGGTCGGTGAGGCCTCCAGCGCGGGGGAGGCGGAACGCCTGGCCCGCGAACTCCGTCCGGACCTCGTGATCTGGGACTGGGCCCTCCCCGACGGCGGAAGGGAGGCCCTCGTCCGTTTTCTGGGTGCCTTCCCCGGTACGAGGGTTTTGGTGGTAAGCGCCTTCCTGGGGCCGGAGCTCGCCTGCGCCTTGAGGGAAATGGGGGTCCAAGGAGTGGTCTCCAAGACCGCAGCGCCCGGGGAGCTCCTGCGGGCGGCGGAGGCCGTGGCGCGGGGAGAGGAAGCATTCCCTGAGGCGGCATATCTCTCCCCCCGTGAACGGGAGGTATTAGCGTTCTTGGGAAAGGGCTGGGGGAACGCGGAGATCGCGGAAAAGCTCGGGATCTCAGTCAAGACTGTGGAGGGACACATCGAGCGGCTGAAGCGGAAGCTCAGCTGTCCTTCCACTGCGGCCCTCCGGGCGTTGGCCATAAGGGAAGGGGTAGGGGATGGGGGAGCAGGTTCGGGCCGTGATAGCTGACGACCATCCCGTGGCCCTCGCCGGGCTAGAGGAGATTTTGCGGCGAGGCGGGATTGCAGTGGTGGGACGCGCCTGCACGGGACGGGAGGCGCTGCGGCTCGTGCAAGAACTCAGGCCTGATGTGGCCGTAGTGGACGTGGCGTTACCGGAGCTTTCTGGATTAGAGGTAACTCGGCGGTTACGGGAGCTTGGAGTTCCGGTGGTCCTCATCTCCATGTACGACGAGGAGGTGCTGATGCGGGAGGCCGCGGCGGTCGGGGCCGCTGCTTTCGTGTCGAAGATGGCCCTGCCCCAAGAAATAGTCGAGGTGGTGCGTTCCGTGGCCGAAGGGCAGATATTGCTCAAAGAAGAACCGTCCCCCTCACGCGTCGCGCGTCACCCCTCACCATTGACACCCCGGGAGCGGGAGGTGGTGAAGCTCTTGGCCGAGGGGAAGAAGATCGGGGAGATCGCAGAGATCCTTTGCCGTTCCCCTGCCACGGTACGGGCCCAAAAGGCATCGGCGATGCGGAAGCTCGGGGTCCACTCCACCCCAGAGCTCATCCGCCGCGCCCGCGAACTCGGCATCTTTCCTCCCTAGAAAACGTCGGAGCACAAGCGCCTTCCTTAAAACTTGTAGGAAACCGTACATTCGCCGACGAGGTTTCTCCTTCACACTTGGCATCGGTGTATCCAAGAGGATGCCTTTCTGACTGTAGGAGCAAACCGCGGCCGGGGCGCGTGGTTTGTCCGTTGTAGCCTTTTGCCCCAAGTTTAACACGCGAGACAGAAATTTCCCTTAAGATCAGCGTTTCAGGGGCTAACAGGCCTACGTACCCGCTACAGCTCCACCACCCGGGGCGGCACCGCCACCCCCGCCGCCCGAAACCCTGGGTAGGCTTGTCCACAAGCTCCGTGTGAGCCAAATAGGGCTTGCCCTTGACCTCCAAGTGCACCGCCTTCACCCGCACAAGGTCCGAAAGCACCTCCTGGAAGCTCGCCCCCACCCCCCCGCTCCCTCAGCCTCCGC
>ENA-OSAE01000263-OSAE01000263.1-marine-sediment-metagenome-genome-assembly--contig:-NODE-263-length-29453-cov-44.923702_pt1 | contig 29453 bp, 33 predicted proteins | sample MGYA00237870_ERZ529317 | MGnify/ENA primary metagenome ERZ529317 (study PRJEB26369, sample SAMN03142812) | marine sediment metagenome | biome: marine; feature: borehole; material: sediment... | reverse complement strand
TATTGATAGGTTTTCAAAGAGGAACATACGTTCTATAACCGGACAAATGTCCTAAATGTAAAATTCTAAAATTTCATGAAAGGGGGAGAGGACTTTTGAACCAAAGAAGCCTTGGGATAACCCTCATCCTTATAGGTATACTGTTTTTATTAGCAAATCTTAATATAATTCCAGGATTAAATTTTCTTCTGCTTATAGGAATTGTTTTTCTGCTGATTTACTTTTTAAAGTCAAAACATCTGGGGTTTTTAATTCCGGGATGTATTTTTTTATCCATTGGATTATTTGCTCTGTTTAAAGCAACTGGATTAATCCCAGAGGATGCCGATTCCAGTTTCCTGCTGTTCCTAGCGGGAGCTTTCTGGGCTGTGTTTTTTATTCACACCATTAGAATTGATACCACTGAATGGGGTGCCAGGTTCTGGCCAGTTTTTCCTGCAGGTGCTCTTTCTATTATCGGTCTTTTACAACTTAGTGTAACCTACTGGAATCTCAGTATCAGTTATTTAAAATATACAAATTATGTATGGCCTGTTGCGTTAATAATCGCGGGAATTATGGTGCTGTTAAAAAGCAGATAACGTGATCACTGGCTTAACTGATATTCCTGTTAAGCATGAATGTTATTCGCTGCTCAAACCCTGTGATTACACCAAAAAAAGAAAGACATCCCCGCTATTTTGTGTAGGTAAATACATATATTTCATGCGTATCTGTCCAATTTTGTTTCCAGTTAGGGCATTTGTTAAAAAAGCTCCAAAACATTATTTTACCGTATCATCCAATATTTGAAAAAAAAGGTTTTTCTTCAAAACAGCTGATTAAAAATTAAAACAGCAGCCTATATATCCAACCAGCTTTATTCACAAACACCCGGGCTGGCTTGAGAAATTTTACACCGGCCAGCTTCGGCAGTCAAGGCAACCCTTAAGGGCACCTTACAGCGGCCTTGGCTGCCTTACTACCCGGTGTAGATACAAGCCAACCGGGCAAAGGAATTTACGTATGTTTGGCTGTCAGGCTGCAGTTGATTAAAGCACACTGCTCCGCTTTATCGAAAACCTGGGCTGCGGTCATCGAAAAAACGACTTCCCTTTTCCATGCCTATCGAAATTCCGGATACTTGTGAATTACATTCGCTGTTGTTGAAGTATCCGGTCAATTCTTAATAACTAAAAAGCTTTCGGATGGGTTTTGTCAAGGGCCCGGCACTCAAAGGTTAATTGAGTGCCGGGGGCGCAGCCTTTACCTTACCCTGAAAATAACTCATGTAGCGAGCTGACCATTCCGGCTTGGCTCCGGTGATTCTTGCGGACCACCCGATACTCAATTTGGTGCGGTGTTATCGCAAGTAGAAAGGACCAGGCTGATTTAGGGGAACATATGATGTTTGTAGCTTTGCTTTACTGAATTGAGTGTCGGGCTTCGCTGACCCTGGTTATCCGCACAAATCAAGTCACTACGCCGGAATAGGTCATCTCCCTCAATAAATTTTCGTTCTTCTGATGGTGCTGTTAGCAGCATGTATGTCTTGACAGAACTCAGGAGAAAGCTATAATGATTTAACTATTGACCGGCTTGGGTTCGCATGACATTTAACTCAACTAAAATGGAGAAGAACCAAAATACTTTAAAAATTTGCAGCCATTTTCATATCATTGTCTTCTATCTGTTGAGCTATTTTTATCATCCATTCCATAAATACTCCATATCCTCTGGTAGGATCATTAACAAACACATGAGTTATTGCACCTACAAGTTTGTTGTTTTGGATAATTGGGCTTCCACTCATTCCCTGTACAATTCCACCAGTTTCTTTTAAAAGCCTTTTATCAGTTATACGAATAATTAATCCTTTAGGTTTAGGATTTTTTTGTTTGTAAACCTTTTCAATAATAACATCATATTTTTGTATTGTATCACCTTTTAAAACCGTCAATATTTCAGCAGGACCTTCTTTTACCTCAGAAATAAGAGCAACTGGTATTGCTTTCTTGTAATAGGGATTTCTTAAAGGTGTTTTCAATTTGCCATATATGCCATATTCTGTATTTCGTATAATGTTCCCCAAAATTTTTTCTTCTTGCACAAACACTCCTTTTTTTTCACCTGGTTTGTTTCTAGCTCCTTTTTCTATTGCTGCTATCTGCGCTTTTATTATTTCTCCTTCTTTTATTTCGATTGGTTTTCCTGTATCCAAATCTGTTATTATATGCCCTAAAGCCCCATAACTGTTTTTTTTCGGAAAATAAAAAGATAGTGTTCCAACTCCTGCAGCTATATCCCTGATCCATAGTCCGATTTGATATGACTTTTCCCGTGTATCGTAATTGGGTTTAATAATGGTTTTAAATATTTTGTTGTTTCTTTTTATTGTGACTACTAGAGGTTTGCCCTTTGAATTGTTGATCAGTTCATTGAGGTGTTCTGGATTCATGATTTCAATATTGTTTATTTCCAATAAGGTATCTCCCAGCTGTATACCTGCTTTTTCAGCCGGATTGCTCCTCAGACCTCTTTTACCGATAACAGGAGCAAAACCAACCACTATAACTCCTTTAGATTTTAGTTTGACTCCGATAGAATGCCCACCAGGCATTGCAACTGTTTTAGGTAACACATTTACTACAACTTTTTTAAAGGGAACTATCCCTAAAATACTAAATTGTAAATTTATTTTACCAATATCATCTGATTGAAGGACTAAGGGGGTGGATAGATTCAATGAGATTTTTTCCGTGCTTATTTCGAGGCCATTGATCTTAAGAGTATTTGATGAATCAGATCTGACTGACAATGTAAAGGGAAAAAACAAATTTAAATTCCTTGTTTCTCCTTGAATAATCTTTATTTCTTCTGGAAAATAGACAATTGATTTGAAATAAGAAGTGTTGCAGAAAACAACAATTAGAATCGAAAGCAGTATTCCTGTAATTTTCCTGCGTTTGTTTTTGGACAAAACTATATCACTCTCCTGTTTTCCCCTTTTTCCACCTCCAAAAAGTTATCTAAAAGATAAGATATCCTGATACGACTTTTTTATTCAATTTTAAACCTGTAAACAATACCAAAAAAAAATGCACTTTTTAGTGCATCTTATCAGTTAAAGTTTATTTGGCTTTTTTTAACAGTTGGGTAGCAGTATTTATGGAAGCTTGTGTCAGTGTTCCATCTATCATTCTTGCCAATTCTCTTATTCTTTCCTTATAATTCAATTTTTTTATTTTGATCGAAGTTTTATTCCTGGACATAGTTTTTTCTATAAAAAGATGGTTATTTCCTCTACACGCTATTTGAGCCAAATGGGTTACACAAATAACCTGATGATTCTTTGAAATTTCTGATAATTTTTGACTCACGGCATGAGCAGTTTTTCCTCCAATACCAGTATCAATTTCATCAAAAACCAGAGTTGGAATCAGATAGGCTTTTGCAAGCACGGTCTTTAGAGCGAGCATAATTCTAGACAGCTCGCCACCTGATACAATTTTTGCTAATGGTTTTAAAGGTTCCCCGGGATTAGTGGAAATTAAAAATTCCACCACATCAAAACCATCACCGTCGATTTTAATATTGTTTTTATCCACTTCAATTCCATCTTTGTCATCAATCATGCTGAAGCCAACTCGGAATTTGGAGTTTTTCATACCCAGTTCTTTGAGTTCTTTAACTACTTTATTTTCCAGTATTTTCGCTACTTTTTTTCTTTTGATCGATAGAGTTTTTGCACATTCAATCAGTTCGATTTGCAGCTTGTTTATATTGTGCTGTAAATCTTTATAGTCTATATTAAATCGAATTAATTTTTGGTGCTCTTTTTTCAATTCCTTTAGAGCATTTAAAATTTCAGAAACACTTTCTCCGTATTTTCTTTTTAGCTGATTAATTGCGTTTAATCTTATCTGTATTTCGTCTAACCTCTTGGGATCAAACTCTATGGATTCCAGATAATCCCTTAATCTGTAAGAACATTCTTCAATTTTATATAATGCCTCTCTTAAATCATTTAGCATTTCAATGAAACAGGTATCGAAATCAGTGAGATGTTCCAAATTTTTTATAACCCTGGATAGCAGATCTATGACACAAGGATGTTCAGAAGAATCATATAAAAGATTATAATTTTCAGCAGTTAAATTAAAGATTTTTTCTGCATTTTCAACTTTTTTCTTTTCATTTTCAAGCTGTATGTCTTCTTCCTCCTGGAGTTTGGCTTTTTCAATCTCATCTATTTGGTATTTAATAAAATCCAACCTTTTTGCCCTGTCTTTTTCTTTTTCTTCTAACTGTTTTAATCTTTTAACTGAATCAGAATACTTTTTATATGCACTGAACACTTGATGCTTCAAATTAATTAACTCTTCATCACCGAGCAAGTCCAAAAATTTTAAATGGTTATCTGGATTAAGGAGGGTTTGATGTTCATGCTGACCGTGCATCTCCACAAGGTGGCTGCTCAGTTCGTTTAGCATTGAAACCGTTACATTATTGCCGTTTATTCTACAGATATTCCTTCCTCTGGTTGACAGTTCTCTCGAAATTATCAGTATACCTTCGTTTTGTTCAATACCCCATTCTTCCAACTTTCTTAAAACATCTTTGCTATTACACTTGAAAACACATTCTATGTAAGCTTTATCCTTCCCTGATTTTATATATTCACTGGAGGCTCGTTCACCCATTATGAGGTTTATAGCATCTAAAACAACTGATTTTCCAGCTCCTGTTTCTCCTGTGATGACATTAAACCCTTCGTCAAATTTAATTCGAACTTCTTCTATTATAGTAAAGTTTTTTATGTATAATTCTAAGAGCATTCAATTCCCCCTTTACACCTTATTGCATCAGGCTTCTAAATTTTTCTAGAATATACCTTACCTGTTCTTTTTTTCTTACAATTACAAGGATAGTGTTATCCCCTGCAATCGTACCAACGATTTCTTTCCAGTTTAATCGATCAATTGCTTCCGCAGCTGCTGAAGCTGTGCCTGATAAAGTTTTTACAATAATCAAATTCTCACTGTAATCGAAGCCCAGAATGGAATCTCTGAACATCCTAACGAGTTTGTCCAGAACCACATTATTATTGCTTTTAGGCAGAGCGTATTTGTATCTGTTGTTTTTAGTTAAAACTTTTATAAGACCCAATTCTTTTATATCCCTGGATATTGTTGCCTGGGTCACATCAAAACCTTCTGACTTCAACTGCTCTGCCAGTTCTTCCTGGGTTTCGATTTCTCTGTTTTCAATGATTTCTAATATTTTCAACTGCCTGTTAGCCTTTTGCATTTAATCTCCTCCCACTTTAATCTGAATCCCTTTTACTGATTTTTTTCCTCAATACTTCATAGAAGCTTCTCTGTTTCAGTCTAATCAGTTTAGTATAATAGTTAGCTTTTTTAATGATAACTTCATCATTGGGTTGAAGCTTAAATCCTTGCTGGCCATCCATGGTTAACATAATATCTCTGTGATCTGATTTAATAACTATTCTTATTTTCTCATCTTCTGATATTATTATCGAACGGGAATGAAGGGTATGAGGGCATATTGGTGTTATTAGAAGCAAATTAACATTGGGATTTATGATGGGGCCGCCAGCTGAAAGGGAATACGCCGTTGAACCTGTAGGGCTTGAGACTATTAAACCATCAGCAGGATACGTTTCAATGTATTCATCATTAACATAAACCTTAAGATGGACCAGCCTGGCGAAGGGGCCTTTTGTGACCACAACATCATTTAATGCAATAAAATTCTGAAATTCAATATCATCTTTTAGCACGGTTGCTTCCAGCATCATCCTCTTTTCTATTACAAAATCATCATTTAAAACCCTGATTAAAGCATTGAACAATTCAGGAACTTCAACTTCAGTTAAGAATCCCAGATTACCGAGATTGACTCCCAATAAAGGTATCTCATTGGGAGCAACCTTTCTTGCGACTTTCAAAAGGGTACCATCACCACCAAGGATAACAATAATATCTGACTGTTTTATGAAATCTATCCAGTTTAATCCTAGTTCGGGTAAATCAAGGGTCATTGCCTTGTCTTCCGTTAAAAAAACTTTTATGTTTCTTTCCAGCAGCCATTCAATAACTTTTTTGCTGAGATTTATTGAATTTTGTTTTGCAAAGTTGGGGTAAATACCGATATTGCTAATCATTTTATCATTCCTTTAAAAATAATAAATCCAGTAAGTATACCGAAAAGAAAAACCAGCAGTTGAGAAAAAAATACATTTGTTCTTTCCAAAGATGGTTTTATTATTTCAAATTCTACTTCTTTTATTCTTTTTTTATCCATATCAATTAATAATACTCCATCCGGTTTGTATACATAAAAATATTCTAATAATTGCCGCCTTGTCCTTCTGTTGGTTGCTTTTGTTGCTCTGCTTCCTGTTTTGACTTCTGCTATGTATTCTTTGCCGTTTTTTTTAACGATCATATCTACCTGAACATAATTCTTGTATTCTTTACCATCAACTTTGGTGATAAAAGGGACTTTTTTTTGGATATCTATTATTCTGTATCCCTTTTTTTTTAAGAAAGCAATTGCAGCTTTTTCTTTTTTTTTGGCAATTTTAAATTTCTGCTTAAGCAGCCAGCTCTGGATAGTTTTTCTGATGAATATGAGCAATAAAATTATAATACAAATTCCAACCAGGGTATAATCCACAAATTTCATACTCTCGCCTCACTAATAGAATATTATTCAACAAAAAAATTTGTTTTCCTTTTTTAAAGTCATCCTCATTTTTGTTAACATCAATCAAATTCCCGGGCTTTAACCCGGGATTTTTATAAAGTCATTTAAAATTAGAATGAGCTTCACGGACAATTCTTGCAATTGTTTCATCAACTTTATTCATCATTTTTTGGGGTTCGTCAAGAGTCCAGTAAACTAAAAATTCGATGTTTCCGGAACCGCCTTTAATAGGTGAATAGGTTAGATCTTTAAAGCAAAAACCGTTCGCTACTGACCAATATATAACATCTTTTAAAACCTCTATATGAATTTCTTCATCTCGTATAACTCCCCTTTTTCCTACTTTTTCAGGCCCTGCTTCAAACTGGGGTTTTATAAGGGCTATAATATCTCCTTTTGGTTTAAGGATCCCCTTAACAGGAAGCATTACTTTTTTCAAGGATATAAATGAAACATCAATAGTTGCAATATGACATTTATCATCAATAATTTCGGGTTTCAGATATCTTGCATTAATCTTCTCCAGGCTAATTACTCTTGGGTTGTTTCTCAGTTTCCAGTCCAACTGACCATAACCCACATCAATAGCATAAACTTTAGAAGCCCCGTTTTGCAGCAAACAATCTGTAAATCCTCCTGTGGAAGCACCAATATCGGCCGTAATTTTATTGTCAACTTTTATATTAAATACTTCCAGGGCTTTTTGTAGCTTTAATCCACCTCTACTCACATAGGGGTTCGTATTGCCCTTGACTTTAATGTTTGCATTTACATCTATTTTTGTTCCGGGCTTATCTATCTTTTGTCCATTAACGAAAACCAGTCCGGCCATTATGTTTTTTTTAGCTTTTTCTCTGCTACCAAAGAAACCCTTTTCAACCAAAAGGGTATCTATCCTGATTTTTTTCAAAATCCTACTCTCCTCTTCAAATTTATCCTAAAAATCTTTTTGCAGTTTTAGCAATGTTCTCTGCAGTTAAACCATTTTCCTTCAGTAAGATCTCTTGTGACCCATGCAGGACAAACCTATCAGGGAGTCCTATTCTCTTGATCCTGACGTTGTAAATATCATTTTTTTCCAGACATTCCATTACTGCGCAGCCAAATCCGCCAGCTAACACATTTTCTTCTACCGTGATAATGTTTTTAATGGTTTTTCCATAATCCAAAATGAGTTGTTCATCAAGGGGTTTAACAAACCTGCAGTTGACAACTGTAGGGTGTATTTTGTGTGCTTTAAGAATTTCAGCGGCATCGAGAGAAGGTTTGACCATGGAACCAATAGCCAAAATCAACAGATCACCACCCTCAATTAACACCTCGGCTCTGCCGATAGGGATTTCTTCAGGAGGTGTTATCGCAGTTCCCCATTCACTACCTCGAGGGTATCTTAATGAGATGGGTCCATTGTAATTCACCGCAGTTTTCAACATATTTCTCATTTCCTGTTCATCTTTTGGTGCCATTAAAACCATATTAGGGATAGATCTTAAGAAAGAATAATCAAATACACCGTGATGGGTTTCTCCATCATTTCCTACAAGACCGGCCCGATCTATAGCAAAAATCACGTGGAGATTTTGCATACACACATCATGTATAACCTGGTCATATGCCCTTTGCAAAAATGTTGAATATAACGCTACTACCGGCTTAAATCCCTGATTTGCAAGGCCAGCTGCCATTGTTACTGCATGTTGTTCTGCAATACCCACGTCGAAAAACCTATCAGGGAAATTTTGTTTAAAAACATTCAAACCAGTTCCGCTTGACATGGCTGCTGTTATTGCAACAATCCTGTCATCTGCTTTGGCAAGCTCAGTAAGGGTTTTTCCGAAAACTTCGGAGTATGTAGGAACAGACTTTTTAAATGTTTGCCCTGTTTTAATGTTAAAAGGTCCTATTCCATGAAACTTGTCAGGGTTTTTTTCTGCATGTATATACCCTTTACCTTTTTTGGTCAATACGTGCACCAGCACAGGTCCTTTTGTTTTTTTAGCCATCGTTAATATCCTTATTAAAGCTTTTAAATTATGGCCGTTTACCGGTCCCAGATATGTGAACCCAAGTTCTTCAAACAACATACCGGGAACTAACAGATATTTCAGGCTGTCTTTAACCCTTTCAACAGTTTTTGAAACCCTTTTACCTATAGCCGGTATATGATTTAAAAGGAATTCAACGTCTTTTTTAATTCTCGCGTATTTGGGGTCAGTCCTCAAACTGTTTAAATACTCTGATAATCCCCCCACATTGCTGGATATAGACATTTCATTATCATTTAAAACTACAGTTAAATCACTTTTTATTTCACCTGCATAATTAAGCGCTTCAAAAGCCATACCTCCTGTCATAGCTCCATCGCCAATAATTGCTGTAACGCAATAGTTTTGTTTTAACAAATCTCTTGCCTTTGCAAATCCTACAGCTGCGGAAATAGAGGTGCTGCTGTGACCGGTTTCAAAATGATCATGTGGGCTTTCCTTTCTTTTGGGAAAACCACTCAGACCATTGTACTGTCTAAGGGTATCAAAACGATTCCATCGCCCTGTTAGGATTTTGTGTACGTATGATTGATGTCCCACATCCCAAATAAGCTTGTCTTTCGGGCTGTCAAACACTTTATGTAAAGCTATAGAAAGTTCCACTACTCCTAGATTTGAAGCCAAATGCCCACCTGTTTTTGCGACTTTTTGTACCAAAAAATCTCTTATTTCCCAGGCTAGCTTTGTAAGCTCATCAATATTCATTTTTTTTATATCTTCGGGGCCTTTTATTTTTGATATAAGCTTCATGTTTATTATCACCTTCGAGTGTTTTTGCTTTTTTCTCGTAGTATTTGTATACCAGTCTTTTCTTTAATCACATACAAAATGTAACCTACCTTATAAACTATTTGATTTTTTCTGGATATGGCTATTATCTTGCCTATAGCTTTTCCGCCAACGGTTAATGTTGCCGTTATAGAAGTTATTAATATCGTTAAAAAGGTTTTGTCAATATTATTAATAGTATTGTTTAAGGATAGATTTAAAATAATAGCGGCACCCGCAGCTCCACTAACAATTCCGCAAATATCTCCAATCATGTCATTGCAGATGTTTGAAACGATTTCGGCATTCCTTACCAACAGAACTGCCTGGCGGGAACCCTCAACTTTATCAGAAGCCATAGCATGAAAGGGCTCTTCTTTGGCAGCTGTTACAGCAATCCCCACAGTATCGAAAACAATGCCCACAAAAACGATTATTATTAAAATAAAAAGAGCTGCTATTAAATTTGCGTTATTGAGCAAGTTTTCCGACAAAAAACTGATTATCATTGTCAATAATAATGTGACAATAGAAATTTTTACTATCCAAAGATAGTTTTTCTTTTTATATTTGAAATTTGTGCAGTTTTTACTGCGCCTAGGCAATTTATTTCCTCCAAAATTGTATGAATTGCATGGGTAGATGGCAGTATATTGAGTAAATTTTGCGGCTTAAGGTCTAGCTGGTTTTCCCAAAGAGTTACCTGCTGTCGCCAGCTAGGCGGTTTCCCTTTAAAACTCTTTCTGTCCCGTCACCGAGAACAGGGCTAGATTGCCACTTAGACCGCACTGTAATCCTCAATATACCTCATGGGTATGAACAGTCTAGGAGCTTTCCTCAACGGTATTGGGTATTTCCTAGCCTCTTTTGCAGTTTTGGTTTTAAGGCCAGATTCAAAACTTTTACGGGCGCGCCCTTCAATCTTTGTTTTGTTAAATTATTGTAATACAAACTTATGCCTCTCCACCAAAACCACTCAAGGCAGGCTACGCTGCACGCAACACCCTCACGGTATCGAGTGCAGGTTTCCCTGAGCCGTAACCGGTTCCTTTCGGAGACCGACCACACAACTCAGGTCTCCACGAAGGTAGGGTCAATGCCTACATGCCTTTGTAGGTTGCCCCATCCTTCTTAACTCCCAGCACCAGCCCCCAACTGGGCGTCGAAAGCCAGCACCAGGAACTTCATCGATGTGCCCTTTGACGGATTTTTAGCCCCGCCTTCAGAAATACTCATACCGACTAGAATACTGCGCCATCTACCCTTCCAATTCAATAAATTATAGCACAAAAGGCCGTTTTTTTCAAAATAAATTTATCTTTGTAACTTATCATACCATAATGACAGCAACGAAAATTCCTAACAAACTACCAACAATCACCTCAAAGGGTGTGTGGCCAATTAATTCCTTTAAACGTTCTTCCCCAAAACCCCTTTTATGCAAAAATTCATCTATGATTTTGTTTAAAACTTTTGCCTGTTTGCCTGCTGCCCTTCTTACCCCTGTAGCATCATACATTACTATAAGAGCAAATACCAAAACGACTGCAGTAACAGTAGAATCCCAACCTTTGATTTTTCCCACAGCAGTTGTTAAAGATGATACGAGGGCCGAATGGGAACTCGGCATTCCGCCGGATTCTATAAAACGTCTGAAATTAAAGCGTTTATATATTACTAAAAACAAAAATATCTTTAGGCTTTGGGCTATTATCCAGGCCGTAATAGCAACCATTAAAACTTGATTTTTTGAAATTTCGTGTATAAATAACACACATTAACCTCCCGTTAATATTGCCTGTTTAGTAGAAAAAATATCAGGTTTTTAAAAAAGCCTGTTTTTAAATCCGTGTGCCTCAACAACTCTTCAGCTTCCCTTGCTATCTGTTCTGAAATTTCTCGAGATTTTTCAAGGCCCAAAAGGCTTGGATATGTGGCTTTTTTGTTATTTTCATCGCTACCCACTTTTTTGCCTAGTTTATCTTCATCTCCAGTAACATCTAGAATATCATCAACTATCTGATAAAGCAAGCCTATTTTGTTACCAAATTCAGTCACATCTTCAAGCTGCTTTTCATTTACCCCGGCAGCGATTGCTCCAATTCGCAAGCAGGATGTAATCAAAGCTCCCGTTTTGTTTTTGTGAATATAATTCAGGGTTTCAATATCTATTTCCTTTCCTTCAGATTCAAGATCAACTACCTGGCCTCCGATCATTCCAAAGGTTCCCCCTGCACGAGCAAGTTCCTGCATTATTTTTATTTTTGTGTAAGGGGTCTGGCATGCGGCGTTATTACATAAGGGATTGTCTTTAGCTATAGTCTCAAAAGCAAGGGTTAAAAGGGCATCCCCTGCAAGGATTGCTATATCCTCACCAAAAACCTTGTGGTTTGTAGGTTTGTTTCTGCGATAATCATCATTATCAAGGGCAGGTAGGTCATCATGAATTAATGAATACGTATGCAGAAACTCCACTGCACATGCATAATTCGCCACATCCTCCTTTGTGCACTCAAAGGCCAAAGCTGTTTCGATAACGAGAATGGGTCTAAATCTTTTTCCTCCTGCAAAGATGCTGTAGTTTATAGCTCTGTGTATTGTTTCAGGATAGTTGTTTTCAGAAGGAAGGAATATTTTTAGCATATTATCAATATATTGTTTTTGTTGGTCCAAATATGCCGCAAAGTTCATTGATCTATTTCACTCCCAAAATCTATGTCTTCTAATTTTATTTCTTTGTTTAATTTTTCTGTCAACAGCTGAATTTTGCCTTCTGCCCTATTCAAAATACTGTAACAAAAGACACACAGGTTAACTCCCTTTTCAAATAATTCCAGCGATTTTTCCAGTTCTACATCTTCCCTTTCAAGTTTTTCTACGATTTTTTCAAGTTCATTGAGGGCTTTTTCAAAAGTTGTCTCATCCTTTTCCGGCAAATTCATTAACTTCTTCCCTCCTTGCGTTTTTCCGTTACTCGACATTTTAGGCTTCCTTCAAGGAGTTTAACTTCAATATCATCATCCAGCTCTACCTGATCTGCTGTTTTTAAAATCTCGTTGTTTTTTAGGGCTATGCTGTAGCCTCTGCTTAAGATCTTTAATGGATTTAACACTTCCAATTTATTGCTCAATAATCTAAATTCCTTTTGCTTGTTGTTAAACGCATTGTTTGTGTTGTTGAGAATTCCTTTTGTTAAAAAATCCAGCCTTAACTTGTATGAATACAAAATTTCTTCAGGCTTTTGAAACACTGTTGAATTGTAAAGTGTATCCAGTCTGGTTTTTTTATTGAAAAATAAATAATTTATATTATTTGTTAAATGATTTTTCAGACTGTGTATCCTTTTCTTAAGCTCCTTTACATCCGGTACAACTATTTCTCCCGCAGCTGAAGGCGTAGGTGCTCTCATGTCTGCTACGAAGTCTGCAATAGTAAAATCTCTTTCATGACCAACGGCTGATATAACAGGGATCTTTGATTCATAAATACACCTGGCAACCTCTTCATCATTAAAAGCCCATAATTCTTCTATTGAACCTCCACCTCTGCTGACAATAATTACATCTATGCAATCAAGGGTAAAAAGCCTTTTAAGAGCAGCTACAATTTCTTTTGGGGCTTTTTCTCCCTGGACACTAGTTGGAGAAATTATTATGTTAACGGCAGGGTACCTTCTCTTTATTACAGAAATTATATCTTTTATTGCCGCACCTTTAGGAGAAGTCACGACCCCAATACAGGAAGGGAAATCAGGAATGCTCTTTTTTATTTTTTTATCAAAGAGTCCTTCCTTTTCCAGCCGTTCTTTGAGCTGTAAATACGTCAAATAGAGGCTCCCCAGACCATCCGGTTGTAATTCCTGGACATAAAACTGATACTGCCCGTCTCTTTCATACACATTGATGCTACCTTTTGCTATGACTTTCATTCCATCCTTAGGTGTAAATCTCAATAACCTTCTTTTTTCTCTGAACATTACACATCTTAATTTGCTGGTCTTGTCTTTTATTGTAAAGTAACAATGCCCTGATGTGGCCTGACTAAAATTAGATATTTCCCCTTGAACACAAACATTCCTTAAAATTTGATCCCTGACCAGGACCTGTTTTATATACTTGGTTATTTCGGAAACTGTAAAAACCGACCTGTTCATTTTAAAGCAGCCTCTATTGTGTTGTGTAGTAACATGGTAATTGTCATAGGACCAACTCCTCCAGGGACAGGTGTTATCCAGCCGGCTACCTCTCTCACCTCATTAAAATCTACATCCCCTATTAGCTTATTCTTTAACCTGTTTATACCCACATCAATTACTACAGCTCCGGGTTTGACCATATCTCCTTTTATTATGTGGGGCTTCCCTACTGCAGATATCAATATATCAGCCTCCCTGGTTACCTCAGACAGGGCCTGTGTCCTCGAATGACAGATGGTAACAGTGGCATTCCTGTGCAGCAGCAAAAAGGCCATGGGTTTTCCCACTATGTTGCTCCTGCCAACAACCACAGCCTTTTTCCCTTCAATCACAATACCCTCATTTTCCAAAAGCTTGAGTATACCATAGGGTGTACACGGAATAAATCCGGCTTCATCACCGATTACAAGCCTGCCCATGTTTATGGGATGAAAACCATCAACATCTTTGTTAGGATTTATTCTCTCTATTGCCTTGCGTTGATCTATGTGCCCTGGTAAGGGCAGCTGTACCAGGATACCGTGAATCTCTTGGTCTTCATTGAGTTCATCTATAATGGATAAAAGCTTTTCCTCAGGTGTTTGTGCTTCAAGCCTGTAGATCTCTGAGTATATACCTACCTGCTGGCTTGCTTTTTCTTTCATGCCCACATATGTTCTGGATGCAGGATCATCTCCAACCAGTACCACCGCCAAACCAGGCACTATACCCTTTGATTCTTTTATGTGCTGCACCCTATTAACCAGTGCATTTCTCATTTTTGTAGCAAGAGCTCGTCCATCAATTATCCTGGCTGCCATCAATCACACCCTTTCACAGTTTTATATATTAAATTCTGCATATTGTATAAAAAACCTTTTTATTTTTATATTGGAAAAAGGTGTAATTTCCATGCTAAAGTTCAATCTTTTTCACAAAATTTGGCCAGCAGGGCTGTTCCCACTTTGTTACAGCAGCAAGGGAAGTTTTATAATTGCTAGTGTCAATCCCCAGAAGGATTCTCATTTTGTGTCTCACCCTTGCAGTTCTTCTTAAAATCTTCATTTATTTTGCCGAGAATACCGTTTACAAACTTTGCTGCTTCTATGCCACTGTATTTTTTTGTAATTTCAATGGCTTCATTTATAGTTGCATTTGGTGGTATATCATCTCGATAAAGTAATTCATATACAGAAAATCTCAATACGTTCAATTCAACATTTCCGAGTCTATCTATATTCCAGTCTATGCTGTATTTTTCTATAAGCTGGTCAATGTGGTTTGAGTTTTTTATCGTGTTTTCTACCAGGTCTTCAATAAAATTTCTTGAGTTTTCATCAATGTTTCTGGTATAAAGGAAATCGTCCATGACATATTGTTTGGATAAACCACCTACATTTATTTGAAACAGTATCTTTAGAACCATTTCTCGTGCTTTTCTTCTTTTCATTTAACCACCTCAATGTTTATAAAAACCTGGAGGCAGGATTTTATCCAGGAAATCAGCAATGTTCTCTTTATTGTCTATTTTCCGCCCTATATAATATCCAATTAATACACACAAAATCATAAACAGGGTTTTAAAAAAACCAAAAAAAATTATGGAAATCGCTATCAAGAAACCCAAAACACTGCCAAGTATTTTCCCCAGGTGTTTTTTAGTTATATCATAAACAAAATCCTTCCACATATACAACACTCCTCGTTTATGTTACTCTTGGTTTACCAGTTCCAGATATGTTTTCGATAAATATCTTTATTTCTTGTATATGTGTACCAAGGTTTTTTTCGATGTACAGTTTTATTTTTTCCTGTACAGCTTTAGCAGTGTCTGGTATATTTAAATCCGGTGCAACTTTCAGTTTTAGAGTTACACAAATCCCATCTTGAGTTTTTTTTATGTCAGCCTTTATACTTTTGATTCCAGAAACCTCTTTAGCTGCTTTTATTATACAATTCTCGATAGCTGTTAAAGAAATTTTCACCTGACCCAAAGAAGTTTCTGTAATTATAGCTCTTTCTAGATTGTCGCGCTTTATGCCGGAAAACAGAAACTTTATGCTGACAACGAGAAACACTAGGGTAATACTAATTGTTTCCCATCTGGTCAGATACTCTTCCATGTTTGTCCAAAAAAAATCCACATCTATAATTCTTAAAGAAACCAACAGGAAAAATGCGGAAATAACTGTTAAACAAAAAGAATATATTGTTAATATTATTCGATCTATTAAACTCATGAAATAAACCCCTTTCATTTAAATCAACCCCCCTGATGGCTTCAGGGGGAAGGTGTATAATTGTTTTTATTGCACTCTGGCCTCATCTTTTTTGGATTCGTTTTTAAAATTGACTCCCTGTACATGTATGTTTACTTCAACCACATTTAAACCTGTCATGTTTTCTATAGCTTTTTTTACGTTTTCCTGTACATTCCATGCGACTTCAGGGATTCTCACACCATAATCTACAATAATAAAAAGGTCCACTGCAGCTTCTCTTTCCCCGACTTCTACCTTGACTCCCTTTGAAAGGTTTTTTCTACCCAGTATTTCAGCTATGCCACCAGCTATTCCGCCGCTCATACCTGCAACTCCTTCAACTTCGGTGGCTGCCAAACCTGCTATAATTCCCACCACCTCATCAGCAATCTTTATATTTCCATACTCATTCATTTCTTTTTTTTCAACTACCACGATTTCACCTCCAAAAAGTTTCTAACTAACTTACATTATAACAAATGAACCATTTCATTACAATTATTCCCTTCATTTTCTTGAAATAATAACAATTTTATCCATGGAAATCCCTGTTCCCCTTGAGACAATATCACTGATTTGAGCAACTTCCGGTTCGGTTAACTTGCCTTTTTTAACAATAACGTTTACAGAACCATCCGTAAAAAATATAATCGCGTCTTCAAACCCCTTTGCCTGAATCAAGTTTTCCAGGAGCATTTCTTTTTCCATCAACTGAACTAGTTTTATCAGGTCCTGTTGAGCTTTTTCCCGTAAATGCTTTTCCGAATTGGGATTGTTTACGATTTCCCTTAACATTTCAATTTCCTGACTTCTAATTCGATCTCTTTCAAGTCTATAATTTACAAAAAAGTTTTGGTCGCTTTCTTCGTTTTCTTCAATAGAGTGTTTAGGAAAGTTTTCTTCAATTTCAGGAATTGATACTGTTATCTCATGCTGTGTTTCTTGATTCCCACTTTCAGAGGTTCCTTTATCTAGAGTATTCTGGGAAAAATTGTTCAAAAAAACATATGAAACTCCCAGTACTAAAAGTAATAGAAGAATCCAGATGCTTTTTTTCTTTATTATAATAGCCATAAGTCCTTTGCCTCCTTAATTTTTTTTGGCCAATACCTGAATTTTATGATCAGGGACATCAAGAATTACCTTAATAGCCTTTATTAAATTCCTTTTAATCACTGGATTTTCTGCGCCATGGGCTACAACTATAACACCTTTTACTTCTGGTAATATTTCTTGCCTCAAAACTGGTTTTTCATCACTTTGTTTTCTAACAATAACAACTTGTTTGTCTTCAGTGGTCTCTGTTATATAACGTGTTCCCCCCTGATTGTCGTTTTCCTCAGTAACGGTTTTATTTGAATTCGTATTGAATATCGGTTCATAAATCCCATGGTGTTTTAATGTTATCATAACTTCTACATCTCCAACTCCCTTTATCTGAGACAAGATTTTTTCGAGCTTATCCTCAAGCATTTCATGGTATTGAGTACTTGAAAGATTTAACGCTTGCTCTTCCACGGGTTTAACCTGCTCCATTTTAACTTCTTCTCTACTCGTGGTCCCAAGAATAAAATGATTGGCTGCTAAAATTACTACCAAACCTGCTGTCAACAATATTAAATAATAGTAAAGGTTTCTGCCCCTAGATTTACCTGTTTTCTGGAGAAACTCATTGATCTGTTCAAAAACAGTCATGTTGTTTTAACCCTCCTCATTTTTCATGATGGAAATCCTTATGTTATTGGGAGGAATCTTGTATAAATCTGACAGTGTTTTTCTTATTTTTTCAGAAAGTCCATTGGTTATCATGGCTGTTTTTTTTACTGATGGTTTTTGATATTCTTTTTCCCTATCAGGAGAAATCTGAATATTAATCCTCTCTACCTGTTTTATGCTCGTTTTTTTTAATGGAGGGGTTTCCCTTATTTCCAGAATCAGTTCTATACTTCTGATAAGACCATATTTTTTGTCTTTTTCATCATCATAAACATCAACATTTACCCTTACATTATTAATTCCATTGTATGTTTCTACTATTTTTTTAATTTGGTTTTCCAGGTTAAGTTTGTAATTTTCAATGGCCATTCTTTCACTTTCTTGTTTTAGCAAGTTGCCTTTTGCAATTATCTCTTCCTTTTTGGGAAAGTTTTTAATATGGATTTCAGTGGCAAGATTGAAATTGTAATTAGCCAGTTTTAATAACGGTTGGAGTATCACAAGAATTACAAATAACCCCATTACCATTTTTACATATCTTTTCAAGTCTCCTCTCGGTATAAAAACTTCCAGAACAAGGCCCAACATCATTATTACTACTATGTTTTTTGTCCATATTTTCAAATACTCCAGCATAAACCTCACCTATCTCATCATTACAGTAATATTACCTGCACCGATTATAATTGTTACAGCGATAAAAAACATCATTGCAACAGAAGATACAGTCACAAAAAGCATTATCAAAGAATTCGCCAAACCATTTAGACTGTTTACTATTTTTTCATCCCCGATAGGTTGTATTAAGGCAGCAGCCAATTTGTAGATAAATATGACTGAAAGAATCTTCAAAACAGGGAAAGCACACATAATAAACACAATTATTACTCCTACAACACCTATAGCATTTTTTAATAACAAAGAACAGCTTATAACGGTATCTATTGCATCGGCAAAAATCCCTCCGACAATGGGTACAAAATTCTTGGTTGCAAATTTTGCAGTCCTGACAGAAACCCCATCAACTACCGCCGCTGCAGTTCCCTGGACAATCATAATACCCAAAAAAACGCTTAACAGAAAACCCAATATTGCAATACACAATTCTTTCAGCAAACCGGAAAACCGGGTTAGTTGGAAAGAATTTGTTATATTGTTAACTATTGCCATGATCGCAGAAAAAAATATAATAGGTATCAGTAAGTCTTTTATCAATGTACTGACCGCACTGACAGACATCAATACTACCGGATGAAAAACAGCAGAAGCCGTTACTCCTCCCAATGAAACAAGCAGTGTCAGCAACATGGGCAGCAGAGCTTGCATGAAACTAACCATATTGTTGATGGCTTCCTTGCCTATTTTGCTTGCAATAATGAAACTATTAATTCCTATACCTATAATTACAAGATAGCACACGCCGTAAGCCAGTTTACCAATAACATCTTTTTCGAAAGCAGTTTGAAGATTCTGCAGGATTGCTAGAATTACAGCTAAGATTATTAATTTTCCTAAAAGATTTGTGTTCGCAACAATCTCCTTAAATAAATACTTGATCAATCCACTAAACAGACCTCTGAGATCATATGTAAAACCTTCTTTTCTAAAAATGTTTATTAGATCCCTAAAGTCAATCTCTGGAATGTATTCCCCAGAAGTTTGATTTAATCTTTTTAAAAATTCTTCAATTTTTTGAGTTTCCAGGTTGTTTAACTGTTCTTCCAATGGATCGATGTCTCGAGCAAACGCTGAATTAAAGAATAACAGCAGAACCAAAAAAAATATAAACACTTTACCTTTCAACATTACCGCCCCTTTAAGGCATTATCTGTAAAACCAACTCTAGTATGGAAAAAACAATAGGAACAGCCAAAATCATAATCAACACCTTTCCGGCAAACTCTATCTTTGAAGCAATAGCATTTGAACCTGCATCTCTACAAACTTGGGCACCGAATTCTGCTATATAGGCTATACCAACAATTTTTAGCAGGGTTGTCAGGAAGAGCAAATCGATGTTCGCTTTCCGGGCAAGATTCTTTAGAACTGTCAAAACGGAATTTATTTTACCCAGCATGAATAAAAAGATAATTACTCCCACAACAACTGTTACCTGCAAAGCTATTTCCGGTTTTTCTTCTTTTAAAATAACAACCAAAACAGCAGCAATAAGCCCCAATCCTACAACCTGAAAAATTTCCATAATCTTTCACCCTTTTGTTTAATACAGTTGAAACATGGTCCTAACGCTTTCAAACAAACGGCTTATAAGCTGTATAACCACCAGAAGAACAACAACAACACCTACTAAAGTGGTCATCTGAGCCTGTTCATCTCGCCCAGATTGAATTAAAACTTTATCTATGATAGATATCAATATTCCCAGACCTGCAATTTTAAAAATCAGATCCACATCCATGCATGCAAAACTCCTTTCTCTCAGATTGTTAACAACACAAAGAGTATTCCCGCGAGGACACCCATATATCTCCATACTTTTTCATTTTTGTATTTTTCTGATTCTGCTTTTTTTTCCTGGTTCTTTAATTGGGCTATTGCAAGTTTTATGTGTTTTATCTGGTCAGAAGTTCCAGATGTGCCAATATATTTTCCCAGATTACTTAATATAGCCTTATCCTCAAGATTTAAAGAGGATTCACCATAGAAATCCATTAAGGATTTTTCCCATGCTTCTTCTGCCGTGTATCCCTGTTTTTTTTGAAGGTGTTCCTTTACATTTTTCAGGAATTTGGATATTTTGGGATCGGTTCTTTTAGAAATTCTATCCAACGCTTCACTCAAAGGAGTGGAAGCATAACCGATTTCTGTTTCTAACATGAGTAGAGCTGATTGAAGTTCCCGCAATTCTTTTGGCCTGTCTCTATAGGCACCTGCAATCAAAAAACCTATCATGGAAGCAGAAAAAATCACCACCATTGAACCTATAATTTTTATAAACAAATTGCACCACACCTCCTAAAACCCTCTATATAATATGCTGCCATCTATACCATTAATAATCTTTTCGATTGAACCCGGTCCCTTTTTGTTGCTGAGAAATACTATTCTTTCAAATACTCTTTGGGCTATAAGCTCATTAACTGCTGGCCTTCTCATGAGCTCTTCCATAGAAGCACCATGTACTGAAGTGATCAGTTTTGTTCCTGCGTTTATTGCTTCTCCAATGGAGCAAACATCTTCCCTGCGGCCGATTTCATCAACCACTATTACCTGAGGAGACATGGATCGAATCAACAAAATCATACCTAATGCTTTAGGGCATCCATCCAAAACATCGGTCCTGACTCCAACCATTTTCTGGGGTTTTCCCATATAACAGCTTGCTATTTCAGAACGTTCATCTACAATCCCTACTTTTACACCTCTGAAACCCAATTTTTTACACCCATCACTCAACTGGCGTGCTATATCTCTGAGCATGGTTGTTTTTCCACACTGGGGTGGAGAAACAATAAGGGTGTTGTAAACTGTGTCCGGAGGCTTAATTATGTATTTTATAACAGTATTGCTGCAGCCTATAATTTCTCTAGCTATTCTAATGTTTAGAGAAGAAATGTTTTTAATAGTTTTTATTCTTCCATCTTGTATAACTGTTTTACCACACAGTCCTACTCTATGTCCCCCCTTTATCGTTATAAAGCCGTGTTTTATTTCTTCTTCAAAAGCGTACACCGAATTATCCGTTATTAGGTTAAGGGTTTTTATTATATCTTCTTTTTTCACCATGTATCCCAAATCCTTGCTCTGGACAGCTTGACCGTTTTTGTCTATAAAAAAATCCATATTACCTCCAACAATCATTAAGGGTTGATTTCTTTTAAGCCTGATTTCTTCTGTTATTTCCATCAATTCCGGGGATAAATTAATTATTATATTCCTTAGATTTATACTCATTACCGGGATAATGAATTTTTCTATGCTTCTTTTGTGAAGTAAGAATTCTGTTCTGGACTTTGCTTTTTTGATTACAAACATCCTTGTCCCCCCTCCTATAGTAAATTAATATTTACCAGTTAACGAGAATATGCGTAAAATTTTATAAAATAATATGGCTATCTCCTTTAATTAGCAACTTTTTATATATTAAGAAACATAGAAGCCGAATTTCTTTTTAAAAGGAGTTTCTACACCAAAATTAAAATTAATATTAGGTTGAGTGCCGGATAATATTCCTTTTGATTAAGGCCAGCTTCTCAAATGTGCCGTCTAATGTTTTTAAGATCAATAAATAATGCTGAATTGACAGGATAGCCATATAAAATAAAAAAGCACCTTTTTTCAGGTGCTTGATCGAATTTGTTCGTTGTCTTCATCCTCATACACATCATTATATTTTTTGTCATATGTTTCTTCATCTGCTGCATCAATGGGACTTTCGCAAAAGGGACACAGATATATATCGTTATCCATGATAGCTTCATCTTCATAAAAAGCTTCTTCACAGTTTGGGCATATTATTTTATAATCATCTTCTTCGTAAATCCATTGTTCTAATTCTCCCAAGTCATAATCAATTGATTCCACGTAATTTTCTAATTCCGTTTGTTGCGTTTTCATTTTTTCTATCGTATTAGCAACATCTTCCAATACTTCTAAAACTTTTTTTATAATTGTAGCTTCTTTCGTATCATCCAGTTTTAAACCATCCATTAACCCTTTAATGTACAAAACCTTCTCTTTTATTTCACCCAAACAAATCTACCTCCTTTCTATATAGTATTATCTTAAACTCTGCTGATATACTCTCCTGTTCTTGTATCGATTTTTATTGTATCACCGAGCTCTATGAAAAGAGGCACCTGCAGTTTAGCTCCTGTTTCAACAACAGCAGGTTTGGTTCCCCCTGTAGCTGTGTCTCCTTTGAAACCCGGTTCGGTTTGTGTGACCTTCAATTCAACAAAATTCGGTAATTCTATACCTATCGGGGTGTTGTTGTGGAACAACACAGAAACCTCCATGTTCTCTTTCAAGAATTTTTTGTTATCTCCCACCAGTTCTTCTGAAACTGGTACCTGTTCATATGTTTCAGTATCCATGAAGTAATAGAGCTCTCCCGTTTGATACAGGTACTGCATTTTTTTTCTGTCAAGATGGGCTCTCGCTACCTTTTCACCAGCTCTAAAGGTCTTTTCAAAAACATTTCCTGTTTGAATGTTTTTGAGTTTTGTTCTGACAAAAGCAGAACCTCTCCCCTGTTTAACATGCTGGAATTCAATGACAGTAAAGATTTCACCATCAATTTCAATGGTTAGACCGGTTCTAAAATCGTTTGTAGAAATCATGTTATACCCCCTTATCAATCATTTGTTTTTATTTTATAGGGTTCTTCTCCAAAACAGTTGGTTAAGGGTTAAGCTGCTAATATATCTAACAAACTTTATATAGAGAGATACGTGGGTTGGTTAGATAGCCTTGCCCGGCTTGAGAAATTTTACACCAGCCAGCTTCGGCAGTCAAGGCAACCCTTAAGGGCACTGTGCTTATCTTGTGATAATGTCACCTTGTAATTATCCTGTCTTGATAAAATGTTACTAGTGGTGCATCCCATAATGGCATCTATACTAATATGATTTCCCTAACCGGGCTTAATTTATATCAAGTTATGGAGTGAGGCTTGTCAAGGACGGGCGAAGCCCGTTCACTTTATCCTTGACAAGCCGAACGAAATAACTATAATTGCCCGGGCCCGGTTAAATTTCTAACGCAACCCGGCACTCAAAAGTTAATTGAGTGCCGGGGGTGCAGCCTTTACCCTACCCTGAAAACAGTTTATGTAATAGAGAAGAACCTTTTTTATTAACCCTATAAAAAAGACCCAGATAGCCAAGATAATCCTGGGCATATGCGGAACAGGAATTAGACAATGGTAACAACATCGGTACCCGTTTTGATATTATTTCAAAGGTGTACAAGTTTTAGCGGAAGGACAATGGGATTATTTGAAGAATATAATACAAATCGGGAACCTTTACAGGAGGAAGAACATAAAATGGATAATTTTGATAAAAAGGTAGACATAACCAAAAACATTAAGATGCTGGAATGGCTTAAAACCGAACTGGTATCCAGTGTTGCTGCCCTTTTTCGAGCCCTGTTGAAAGGTACTCGAGAAACCATCCTTGATGCCCTTACAAACATCATTTTGATAAGCTATCTATTGGGTAGAAGGCTAGGAATGAGCTTTGCAAGAATAGATTTGCATTTAGAGAGCAAAATAAGGGTGAACATAGATGAGGGTCATCAATCGGAAAAATGGTATGGGGATTTGAGTGAATTGCTGCGCCACCTCGATGCGTGTCGACCGGAGAGGAAAAGGAGGGAGCATTTTGAGTAATACTAAAACAAAGCCTCTTGTTGAGGGGGCTCTGCTGTCAGCATTAACAATAATTCTCAGTATTTCCAGTGTGTACATACCTTTAATAGGGATTTTTTTAACCTTTCTGTGGCCTGTGCCCATAATAGTGTTGTGTATAAGGCATGGCATTAGGATTAGCATAATGGCAACGATCGTTTCGGGTTTGGTTGTTGCCATGATGACCGAACCCCTACAGGCTTTTACCATAGTCCTGGGCTTTGGGCTGATAGGGATTACCTTGGGGTATGCTTTTAAACAAAAATATACCCCCGGGAAAACTTTGCTGCTTGGAGCAGGAGCATCTATCCTGTCAAAGATAATCCTGTTTGCCCTGGCCATGCTTATATTGAATATCAATCCCCTTGTAACCCAGATGGAGATTTTTAAAGAGTCTCTCGACAGTGTAGTCAGGTTTTACAGCACCATGGGTATGAACAACCAGCAGTTACAGGTTCTGAAGGAGAACTTCAACAACATGTTTCAACTCCTTCATATTATGCTGCCAGGAATATTAATTATGGCATCCTTTTTCGATGCCTTTATAAATTTTTCGGTGGCAGGCCTTGTATTAAAGCGGCTGGGTCACAAAGTGGGAAGTATACCTCCAATGAGAGAATGGCGGATGCCGGTTTTTAGTGTACCCATGTTTTTGTCAGGAATAGCCATGATGCTGCTCTACAGGTATTATCAGATCCCTGTATTGAGGTATCTGGGGATAAATGTACAACTGGTGTTTTCTTTGGTATTGATGCTTCAGGGTCTGGTTGTTGTTAATTTTTACTTGAGCCGATTTAATACACACAAAATCGTGGTAGCTGTAATCTTTATGTTTATTCTGTTTAACCCCTTTCTGTCCCAAATAGCAGTATGGGTTGGGCTCTTTGATTTGCTTTTTGATTTCAGAAAACAGCGCTACGCTTAAAAGTTTCCGGAGGTTATAACATGAAAAAAGAAAAAACAAAACTGCTTCTGGATCAGGATGTAGGAATATACTTTGGTATAATCTTCATCCTGATCATCATTCTATCGTATTACAACTGGCGTATGGCCATAATGGGAGCAATCGTGGTGGCATGTTTGTTTTATTACCATTGGGAGACCAATAGACGCCGTAAAGCAGAATGGGAAAAGTATGTGGCAGACCTTGTTATTACCGCAGATACGGCATCCAAGAAAACGGTGGTCAATCTTCCTCTGGGTATTGTCATTATTGACCTTGACGGCAGCATCAAATGGTACAATCCCATGCTGGAAAAAATCTTCAATAAGCATGATTTGATGGGAGAAAACATAACGGAAAAGATTCCTCAGATTCAGCGGCAGGATTTGTTGAAAAAAGAGAAAAACCGGTTTGATGACATAAAAATAGCAGATAGGGTCTTCTATATAGAAAAGAGGTTCTTTAAAGGGAACAGAGAGCACAGGGATTATCACATAGTTCTGTATTTCCATGATGTTACTGAACTAAGGAAAATACAGCAGGATTACAACAGGGAAAAACTGGTTATTGCCCATATACAGGTTGACAATCTGGAAGAGGTATTGCAAGATGCAGAAGAGGAAAACCGGCCCGTTATTATTGCTGAAGTGGAAAAAAAACTCAGGGACTGGGCGGCAGAGGTAGAGGGTTCATTGACAAGGGTTTCTGAAGACAGATTTGTCCTCAGCTTTTACAAAGCGCAATTTGATGAGGTAGAGAAAAACCGGTTTGAAATCCTTGATAAAATAAAGGAAATAAATGTGGGTAATCCAATGTCCCTGACGTTGAGTATAGGTGTTGGAGTAAATGGAAAAAATCCTGTGGAACTAAGTACTTATGCTCAAAGGGCCCTGGACCTGGCTTTGGGCCGAGGAGGGGACCAGGCAGTTGTTAAAGACGGTCAGGATATATTCTTTTATGGAGGAAAAAGCAGGGCCATTGAAAGGAGGACTAAAGTGAAAGCCAGAGTAATGGCCCATGCTATAAGGGAGCTGATGGAGGATTCCGATAAAATCCTAGTTGTGAGCCATGATTACCCCGATATGGATTCCATAGGGGCAGCCGTTGGGTTGATGAAGATGGCAGGATTGGTCAACCGTCAGGCTTTTTTTGTGGTAGAAGACATAAACAAGTCTGCCATAAGCTTGATAGAGTATTTAAGAGAGGATGTAAACTATAAAGATACCATAATCTCCCCTGAAGAAGCCTTAAAACAGCTTACCAAGGCCACACTGCTGGTTGTGGTGGATACCCACAGGCCGAGTTTTGTAACTTCCAGGGAATTACTAGAAAAGTCCAGTAGAGTGGTTGTTGTTGATCACCACCGCCGGGGTGAGGAGTTTATCCAGGACCCAATGCTGGTTTACCTGGAACCCTATGCATCATCCACCTGTGAACTGGTTACAGAGGTGCTTCAGTACTTCCAGGATGACATCAAGCTTTCAGAACTTGAAGCAACTGCCATGATGGCAGGAATCGTGATGGATACCAAGAACTTTTCCTTTAAAACGGGTGTAAGGACCTTTGAAGCCGCTTCATTTTTAAGGAGATCTGGAGCGGATCCAACATTCATACACGAACTGTTCCAGGAAGACAAAGAGCTGATTTTAAGCAGAGCAAAGGTTGTGGAAAATTCCCGGATTTTGTACGATAACATCGCTGTATCCATTGTAAAAGATGTTCAGGAAGATCCGTCCCTGACGGCAGCATTAGGTGCAGATACATTATTGAAAATAAGGGGGGTTTCAGCAGCTTTTGTGATATGTCCTGGGAAAAGGGCTGTGGTGATAAGCGGAAGGTCTCTGGGCAAAATCAACGTTCAGGTTATCCTCGAGAAACTGGGTGGAGGAGGCCACCTCACGGTGGCAGGTGCCCAGCTAAAAGGAGCAACTCCCAAAGGAGCCTTTGATGAGCTTAAAGCAGCCATAGAAGAATATCTTGAGGAAGGTGATGAAAAATGAAAGTGATCTTAACCCAGAATGTAAAAAATCTGGGGGAAAAAGGTGAAGTTGTCAAGGTTGCAGATGGTTATGCCAGAAATTATTTAATACCCAAGGGACTGGCTGAAGAAGCAACAGATTCCAGGCTGAAAAACTTAAAACAAAAACAGAAAGCGAAAGCCAGAAAAAAAGAGAAAGAATTGGAAAAAGCCAGGGAGAAAGCGAAAGAGTTGGATGGCAGGGTGGTTATCATAAAGACAAAAGCCGGGGAAAGAGGCAAGCTCTTTGGTTCAGTAACCAGCAAGGATGTAGCAGAGGCGGTGAAGAAGGAGTTTGGCCTGGATGTTGATAAGAGGAAGATAGAACTTGAAGACCCCATCAAATCCCTGGGAAGATACCCCGTTGGAATAAGGCTGTATCCTGACGTAACTGCTGAAATAATTATTGCTGTTGAAGAAGAATAAATACCACTATGACTATCCCGTCAATTCGACATTGTTCATTAATTTTAAAGGTATTAAAGGTTACACACAAGAGGCCGGCCTTGATCAATCCGGCACTCAACCATTAAACAGACAAGGGGTTTTTGTAATGATAGAGACCATAAAAAATATCTAAAAGCCAACAACCTACCTGCTCTAGAGGCAAAGCTACTGCACTGACTTCATCACACTAATTTACGGTTCAAAAAAACTGTTGGCAAAAGCCGAAGAGTTCAATGCTAAAGACCTGATAAACTCAAACAACCTTATGGAACGGAAAGAACTCTGGCCCTTCAAAAACTGGTCTTCTCAGACTCCGACTTTGATGAAACCCATGCTGAACAGGAAATCCCTTCTCTTCTTGAAAAAATCGATGAGGAGCTGGCCGATATGCTGGCCGGGAATCCGTTGAGGCCAGGCTTCAGCAGAAAATAGAGTCAAAGACGAGGAAACACCCATGAAAGCTACATACGGAAAATCTAGCGGCTCCCTGAAGGGGGGCAGGAGGGAAAAGAATGGAGCATGTTGATTATCTTCAAAAACTACCGCCGCAGAGCATAGAAGGGGAAAAATGTGTCCTTGGTGCTATGCTGCTGGAAAAGGATGCCATTATTACAGCTTCAGAGATGCTGAGAGAAGAGGATTTTTATCGTGAAGACCACAAAAAGATTTTCCAGACCATGATAGATCTGTTTGATAAAAATGAACCCGTTGATCTGGTTACCGTTGCTGAGGAACTGAGAAAGAAGAGCATCCTCGAGGATGTAGGGGGAGCTGTCTATTTGGCGGAGCTTGTTAACAGTGTGCCAACAGCAGCCAATATATCCAAATACTGCAGAATAGTTCAGGAAAAGTCCATACTGAGAAGGTTAATAAGAGTTGCCACCAGGATAATTTCCCTGGGGTATGAAGCCAGCAGAGATGTGGAAGACATTGTGGATGAAGCAGAACGCCTTATCTTTGAAATTGCACAGAAGAAATCTTCGGAAGGGTTTTCATACATAAAGGATGTTATAATGGATACCTTTGAGCGAATTGAGCAGCTTTACAACAGCAAGGGATCCATGACAGGGGTGCCAACGGGCTTTCACGATTTTGACAGAATGACATCAGGTCTCCAGCCTTCAGACCTGATTTTAATTGCAGCAAGACCTTCCATGGGTAAAACTGCCTTTGCCCTGAATATAGCCCAGCATGCTGCTGTCAGAGAAAACATACCCGTGGCCATCTTCAGTCTGGAGATGTCCAAAGAACAGCTTGTTCAGAGGATGCTGTGCGCAGAAGCTAACATAGACAGCCATCGGTTGCGGTCGGGAGAACTGGATGATTCCGACTGGGAAAAACTTGCAAGAGCAATGGGGCTCCTATCAGAAGCCCCTATCTACATAGATGATACCCCCGGCATACCGGTGATGGAAGTAAGAGCAAAGGCAAGGAGGCTCAAAGCAGAAAAAGGTCTCGGCCTTATAATAATTGATTATCTACAGCTTATGCAGGGTAAAGGTGATAGTGAAAACCGACAGCACGAGATTTCCCAGATTTCCCGTTCCCTCAAAGCCCTTGCAAGGGAACTCAATGTGCCTGTGGTTGCTCTTTCTCAGTTGAGCAGAGCTCCGGAAATGCGCCAGGACCACCGGCCTATTTTGAGTGATTTGCGGGAATCGGGCAGCCAGGAACAGGATTCTGATGTGGTGGCCTTTTTGTACAGGGATGAATACTATAACCCTGACACAGAGAAGAAAAACATTGCTGAAATCATCATAGCCAAACAGAGAAATGGCCCCACCGGTGTGATTGAACTTGTATGGCTGAAACAATTTACCAAATTCGTCAGCATTGAGCGTTACCGCAGCACTTCCCGGGCAAGATAACCCTTTAACAAGAAGCTCAGAAAATTCTGAGCTTCTTGTGTGTTCGCCCGGCATGTCTGCCGAGCCGATGGGTTGAAAGAAACCCTGTCACCTAACCAGCGGGAAGACAACCCATAAGCAAGGGCGT